>Ga0099825_1001068_pt1:0-32500 | contig 33638 bp, 16 predicted proteins | sample SiratroredBW_FD_76838 | JGI IMG/M metagenome (GOLD analysis project Ga0099825, IMG submission 76838) | Root nodule microbial communities of legume samples collected from California, USA - Siratro red BW | ecosystem: Host-associated > Plants > Roots > Nodule | place: USA: California...
AATTAAGGGAGTTAAAATTAGGATTATGATTAGAACACTGAAAAACTTTTAAAATTGTAGAATTGTAATATAGATTGTATATTTCATTTTTTATATAAATCATCTTGTTATAATGATTTGGGTGTGTAAGTTAAATTTTGTAATTTCATTTAAAGAGGAAAGATGATGAAACATGTTTTAATTGAGTTTTATTTTAAGTGAAACTCATTCATCCAATAAAATCAAACTTGCAACAGAAAACTTTCTTAATTGTATTTAAAATTCAATTTAGTGGAAGGTTGAAAACACAACATGTGAAATTTAATTGCACTATTATAAATAGGTGATATTGACAACACGCATCAAGATAAAATAATTTAATTACATTAATGTTTAATTAATGTTAAGTTTTATTTGAATTTAGTCTATTTATACAAAAAGTAAATAATTGGTTCGTGTAGTCAAAAATCTGAAATAAATCAAAATCCACAAGTTTTTACAATTTAAATCATTGGTGGAATTTGAATATATAACATGTATTATCCTATCATCTTAAGATTGAAATCTCAATGAAATAAATCACAATCCACAGGATTTTATTATTACGACATCTTTATTTTCATTAATTTTTTAATTAATTTATACTGATGAAAAGTATAGCATTTCAATAGAAGGAGACGTGATTATAAAAGAAAGTGTTAGAAGATCAATTTTTTGATGGAAGGGACCCATACAATACTAGCCGTTCGAAAAGTAAACTAAGGACAATGAAGTGTGGGAAAAACCAGATATTGCTTACGAAGTCAGAGATACCTTCAAAATCAAAAGTTTTATTCTTTTCCCCACTTCAGCTATAATCTTTGAGTACTAGACAAATTTAACTATTGTTGGAAATTTATTAGTACCTCACAATAAATTTTTTATCATGAAAATTTAAAAGCATGTCCCAACAATAAAGTAATGGAACACCAAAACCATTAAAGATAAATAAGAGTATAACTTTAATATCTTCCTTTGAAATCATCATCATCATTCTTTATTTTTATTATAATGTTGTGTCTTTTACCATGAGAGTATGTTGTCCTATTAAATGCAACAGTGAAAAGCGATATATATATATATATAGATATAGATAGATAGATAAACCTTTCTGACTTAGTTCTTATTATTGTATATTGATTATTTGGTTTATGTATTTTTAATTTGATCTCCATACCTATAAATCAGTAATAATTTAAAAATTAATGTTGGCAAAGACTAGACCAGTAATGTTTACACACATGAAAACTAATTTAATAAATTATACATATAAAATTAATTTGAGAATCCGACAAGCTGCATAGAGATTAATTTATTTGTTTAACTTAATAAAAAATAAGTAAACACTTCAACTAATTTTTAAAATGTCCAGTATATGATTACATTAATTTTAAATATTTCTTTTTATCAATTTATTTCCTTGTAACTTTAAAATAGTATTAACTTCTTTATATAAAATAAAAATAATACATAGAGGCTAAATTCAACAATTACTTACTATATTTGAAAGAATGATTAAGTAACATTTGTTTAAAAGGATACTGTAACAAATTATATATTTTTTCTAATAAAAATAATCACAGTAACGTTAGGAAGTATCCAAAGCTAATTCAATGGGTTAAAAAAAACAAAGTGTCCTTTTTTGTTTTCCGTTAAGATGGAAGCCAATAAAGAGAATTTGGTCAAATATCTTAATAGCTTGATTATTAAATTAAACTTCTCTATTTACTTAACGTGAAGCCTAAGAAATGAGGTTTGTGACGACTTGCATCAACCAAATATTAAAAAAAATAATAATAAATTTTGTATGGTTACAAATAAGTATTTGACGAAAATTCTGAAAACCTACTATGTAATTTAAATAATAGATTTTATATTTCGTATAGTTGTTAAATGCGATACATAAGCTTTGCAACTCTACAAGGTTAGAAAATTACTCTAGTTGTTCGTATAGCATATGAAGTTTAACATTACAACCGCACACTTAGACATTCCTCATGATGATTTAGTATGAATTGTTAGAGTCTACATTCATATTTAATTAGTTTGAATAAAATCTTATATTTAATTTTATTATAGTTAATTGTACACATAAAAAACTGTATTATAAATACAAATTCAAATTACTACTACAATAATTATTATTTTTATTAAACGGGTTTATAGCAAATTTATATCAATCAATGATATATAAGTCTGCATCCTTTCTTCATAAAATAATGAACCAAATTATGAAAAGATTTTTTTTATTTACATTAATATTATTATATAGTTAAAATAGGATTTTACTCTTTTTTTTTTTTCTGCAAAGACGACTTACTTTGAAATAGATTTGAATTGTTTAAAATAAATAAGAATATTGGAACGCTAATAACTTTTGTTATCATCGTGTGAAGAGTTTCAATTGAAGTTGTTGTGAGCCAAACTCACTCTCAAAGTTATTGCATTAACATTGTAACGGTTCCTCGATCTATATCCTAGTGAAAGCCATGCTTGTAATTTTAGAAAAGTTAAATATTTTAGTTTTATAAAAATGAAGCATATAATTTTTAGAAAAGTTTAAACAAAACTTTTGTGAGCTATGAGGACTAAAATGGCTTATTTTATTCTTAAAATGGAAAGGCCTTATTCCTTCCGATGGATCTAGGCAACTCTATGTTTATGTTCGTAGTAAGATAAAGTTAGCTCTGTATATATTTATTTATTTCACGTGTTAGAAGTGCTCACACTAAGCGGATATTATTTGTCCTCTACGAATCGGGCTAAACCATCTACATCTATATGCACCTAACCTTGGGGTAGCGGTGGGTTTCATTTGATGCCTTTTCCCTACCTTCAAATTCCATGCACCACTATTGAAGTCAAGCTTAAAATTATAATAATAAAAAGCAAGTTAGCCTTTAATAGCAGAGAATACAAAAAGGTAAAGGGACATTTGCAATATTCTAAAAAGAGCATATGGGAAAGACTTTTAATCTTTCTGCTTGAAAATTATGATACCCACTACCTTGGGTGGCAGTATGGTCGAAACTGCACTCCTTGAACCCAAAGGACAAACTCTGGCCATCATAAGCTATGATTTAAACCTCACCCCTCGGTTACCTACTTTCATTGAGAAGAGATTGAATTAACAAAGAAATTGCACAAAAGTTATATATAAAATACAAATGAAAAGAAATAGTATGGAGTAAGATGAGAAATAAAGAAAAAAAATATTGTAGAAGACATATAGAATTACTATATGAATAATTAATGAGAATAATTATCTGTACGACCCTTTGGATTGCTAAAAGATTATTATCTGCACCACGTTATTTGTACACCGTCCAATATCCAGTTCCTAAACAAAACTCCAAGTTGTCTTTCCTATTCCCTAGTTGTCCTAATGCACATGCTTCTATACAAAATAGTATTCAGGAGTTTCTATTTTAAATTAAACACTAGGCATTCTAGAAAACTAGTACGGAGATATTGGAAAACTGATCACCGGTGTAGTCGAGATATAAATGACTCTAGAAAGTTGTATTTACTTCTAACCTTTAGATTAAGAGAATGGAAAACTTACTTTCTATGTAAAATTCCCTTGTCCAAGGATTATTTTAGGTAAAAAAACCTCTTTTTTCTCCAAATTCTTAGCATGGGTATTTAGAGAGATTTTTAAGGTAATGGGGCTAAGATGAAGAGAGCTAATTACATTGAATGATTTCATTTGGCTGGAAATTAATATTCCATTCAAACAGCATCCATTCGGTGAAGTCTCAAACCCTCGAGGAATGCCAATCATTTAGAACTATGCTACGAAATATTGCGAACATTATTTCTCCATCTAAAGATATCGTGAACATGTGAATCTCTGGTTGCTTGCTATGTGAAAAATCGGCAACATGTTTATGTACCCAAAGAAGATGACGTGTTCTTATTCTGTTTAAATCGTTGAAGCCCATACGCACATGATTTGAAAATTAACCACCTAACTAGAGGCTAGAATAACTCTAAAAAATAAATTCATACAGAAAAAGTAATTCGATGGCTTTGCATTATTAAATTAAGCCAACAATGCAGATTCAATTTCCGTGCCACTTATATGCTTTGGTTGGATTAATGCATACACCATAAAACACTGGGCGAAAATTGGGACACGATTTATGCCTTCGTCGCTAAGTATGGATTGAATGTTCCCTCCTTAGCTGCAGTCAAACAGTTGTTATGATCTCGCCCTCGCACATGCTCCCTCCAGATTTGGCAAAGGGATTGTTTCGTGACAGCATAACCACCATGTGCTCGACAAACAGTCGGTGTGACCAAAGTTTCAGGATTTGAAAACGATTGGACCTATTTCAATATTACAGAATATAGTACATACTGGGTGATGGAAATAGAACAAAAAGTCTATAATTTATGACATTGTAGAGCATAAGCGGTTGTCATTCACTCTTGAATGAATAAATAAATATGAAGCATGCAGCATCACAAAACGCTTTTTTCGTGGGGACAAAGTTTAAGACATCCATTTCAGCTGGATTCCACGAGGGCTTACAATGATATTTACACATCACCCAACCAATAGAAGATCATAAACCGGCATTGATCCCTCTCAATACCGTGTATCAAAAGGCTTCAAGGGCAAAATTGTATTCCAAAAGCATGGAATTCGGGAACTACAACTTGTCCATAAGCAAAGGAGATCCAATTGAAATAGATTCTTCAGTTATTTTAAGTTAAGCTAATGCTAGAAGTTCCTTTATACAATAATTGATGAATGAATAAAAAAAGATTTGAAAATTAAGATTGGCATATTAGAATCAGCACAAGTTTTGGTAATGCATGCACAAAATTTGACACACTATATTCCCAGTGTCTATTCAAGCACATGCATAATAATAGAAAACGAAAGCAGAAAGGTTCTTGATGCCAACCTTTCCTTATATATACAGCTAAGATGAATAGATGAGGAGAGATCAGACACCACGTTCGGGGCAGACATTTGCAAAGTGAGATGGATCACCACACCTAAAGCACCTTCTACCCGAAATAGGATCTCCGGTTGCGGAAACAAATGTTGTGGCAGCAGTATGAGCTCCAGTCTGGCCACCTCTACCACGAGATCCACGTCCAGCAGTTCGCCTAGGATTGGAGGATGGAATACTATTTGAACGTGTGGCACTTCTGCCTCCAGTTCCATCCTGGAGGCTATCCTCCCATCTGTGACAGGGGTGATAAGGCTTATAAAAACAAATAACTATCTCAAAACCATGCAATATGGCTCATTTCTCTAAACTGTTCGAAAAAAAAAAAAAATCTCTCATAATTCAAAATAAAGAGTCTATGCATCTTCAAAAATTAGACTCACAGATTATGTAATGGTGAGCGATGGAAATACTTAAATCTAATTTATAAATGCCAGTTTGAGCTATTTGTGTAGATGAAAAGCAGCCTAAGAGAAAGAGGTTGGCAGGTTAATCATTCAGTTGTCAAGAGTCCAGATATAAACAAAAGATGTTGAAATTCCTCATATTTCAGATACTACCCAAGTTAAATATAGCAGAAAAGGCTGAAATATAATCATACAACAAAAATTCAAGAGTTTACGTACACAAAGAAGTTGCATTCCTGTGATTGACATGAATAAAACTTCCTTCCCCTGTTATTTGCTGTATTTGCAGTTCTCAAAATACATGGTGTTCCACACGAACTGCATGAAACAGAAGCTTCCCCTGCATTGTTTAATGGTTTATAAAATGCAAAGCTTTAAATTTCAATTTTGACAGCTGCTAAATGACTGTAAAAAGCATGCTAAAAGAAGAACAAGATTTCCAAACATGATGCACCAAGCTAAGATTACTTTTTGGAAATAAGTCAGTTTTAACATCAAACTGAAAAATATACCCAAGTTATGACCACAAACCCTAACTTGAGCTAGAGTGGTGAGGACATATAGAAATAAGTAAAACATTAAAATTTAACACTGATTATCTATAACATAGGTTGCCATGGACTGAACACATTTGTTTCTAGGGCCTGGAAGGTTGATAACCAAAACACTGTAGGGCAATCCAGATAAAAAAGAATTGATGAAAAGAAAATAGAGAAAGAGAGGAAAAGGCAAAAATATGAAATATGTTGAGTGGTATCTACTAAATGCCTAAAATACAAAAGAGATACAAGGAATGTTGAAAATGGAAAAGACTAATAGAAAGATTCCAGAACCAAAGCTTTATACGTGGTTAGAAATTGTGTCCTCACGCTTTCTGTGGTTAGACCGACAGGCTACAATAAATCGTAGACCAATATGCAGAGTAAAAACAGAAATTTCACCATAATAGATGAAAGATTACAATGAATAGCTCCCGGCCTTCCCAATACACAATGATCCTTGTGTAACGAATTCTATCACATGTCAGGCCAAGCCCATAGAATTAATACAAACCTTTTTATAGTAAACTCCTCAATAATCCATCTCCACATATTTCAAAATCAATGTCAGTAATATTATATACATTCATGAATCATGATTCACTGTAAGCATTTGCTCATATACCAGTGACAACTCTATATATCCAAGAACCACATTTATTTATTTCTCAAGACTGTCTAAACCGGCATCGGATTTTAAAATCTACAGAGACCTTACCGCTATGTTCACTTGTTCCACGATGTCGGATATTCCCAGAGCGTAAAGGACAATCATTAGAAGAATGTCCTGTTTCTTGACAGTTCATACAAGGTCTTTGTCGTGGGTTAGTATATTGGGCATTGCTCGTTGGTGCAGTCGGTCCTCGAGGTCTTGCTGGAAAACATGATAAGGTATATTGTGAGTATTCCAATATTTATTCATGGAAACTTTGGGAATGGCAGCAAACACATTAAAACATGTATTCTGTCCTGTCCCCAGTCACTGGCTTGTGATCACAATTATAAAACATACTTCATGCTGCAGATTAAAAGAAAAACAAAAGGTAAAAACTAGCTAAAGAATTTTAATAATATCCATAAAATACATGTTACCGTCCCCTAAAAATGTCATTAATCCACTCAAATTTAGTATTGAAAAATGACATATTTACATGGGTTATCTTATAAGTTTTTTTACGTTAAATCTTTATAACTATTGGTCAACACAATATCACCTTGCACTGATACAATCCAGCTATATTTTTAATAGAGTTTCCAATAATTACTTAGCCATTCACACAGACCTGGCATGCGAGATCCCCTGCCACATATTTCCGTCAACTGTGAAAGAATCTCGTCACAGCCACCAATGCAACCTATCATATCACATGGATTAGTTAAACAAAAACATTTTGACTAAAAAAGGGGTTTGAGTCATCATATATTTGTGAATGAACAAACAAGTTAAATGAATCTTTTTGCATATTTTGAGTCTACTTTTTCACTTTTGGCAGATATCAAATAATCAGGTGGAAAATCTGATCTTGCAGAGATGCACCTACCCAAATGATCGACGCTGTAGTTTGGTGGAATTTCCAGCCGCCTAAACTTGAACTGAATTAAGTAAACAGGACCTGTAGCATTTTATGTAATCAGATATGACAACAATATGTAAAACAAGAGACGGTTAAGATCACTAAAACATAAATAAATTAGAGAGAATTTAGTATTTGTGAAAATGAATTCAATCTCGCTAAAACAGCTAACTAATTCTAACTAGCACTTAGGTTATTTAGAATTACAACTATTTTGAGATCTACTGCAGTACTAAGCATTGAAAAAATACAGTACAACACAGTAAAACAACACTCTCAAAGCTAATTTGGTATTCTAGGAAACAAAGCATCTCCCTACTCTACTCTAAGATTCCTTGATTCATGGGATATTCCTAATCACACAAATCTGTGTAAATCTCAAATTTCCTAAGATGTTTTTCTTCAAAGCACTGCACAATATCACTTCCATCACATCATCATATTCAAGAAAATAATATTGTTCAAAATCTCTATTTTTTTCTTATTCCACTTAAATCTGTATGATTTCAATAAGTGCTCATAGTCTTTAAATTCAAGGCTTTATTATTCTATCAAAAACGTCACAACTGGGTCACAACAGAAACAACGATAAAGAAAAACAATAATTGAAAGTAGAGAAAAAATCGTCACCATAGCTAAATCAAAGATAAAGCTATAGTTTGCGAAACCGGATTTAGGGTCCAGAAGTTGGTTACGTATGGAGAAGGTATTAACACCCCACAACGTCCGTTCTAAAATGGTACTTTTAATCGAATGAATAAAATGAGTGTGATTTTTCAAAATATTTATTTTTCTGAAAAAAGAAAAAAAAAATGAGTAAAAACAAAGAATTTTTTTTTTTAATTTTTGGTGCCCAAAAGTTGACCTTGCCTTTATGTATTTTGCATTTGTGATAGAAAATCGAAGATAAGACTATAGTGTACGAAACTGAATTTAGGATTCAGGAGTCGGTTTTACGTGTGGAGAAGAGGTATTAGCACCCCCACAATATCCGTCTTAAGACGGTACCTTTAATCAAATGACTAAAACGAGTATAGTTTTTCAAAATATTTATTTTTTCCAAAAAATAAACAAAAATGCAAGTAAAATTAAAGAAAATATTTTTTTTTTAACTTTTGAGACCCAACAAGAGTTAACCTTGCTCGTATTTTCATTCATGACAGAAAATCAAAGTTCATATAACTCTAGATCATCTTGTTTAACTTCATCATAGTTCAACCCATTAGCAACACTCTCAGCATTTAGAAGGAATAATATATTCTTCTATATTATTAAATTATGAGGTCATTGGACCTATATATACATGAGCCTACTGACTATTTTAGGAAATATTTACAGCTGATCCTAGGGAGAGACAAATCCCTATGATTGTGAGATTATTCATAAATACATAATCCTAATATTAATATAAAGATACAGTTGTGATACAGAATAAAATTACATCAAGGATAAACTACAAAACTTACTAAAATATAAGAGTAACATGATTTTGACACTTCCCCTCAAGCTGGTGAGTAGGTATTCTCCATTCCCAACTTGGATATAATTCTTTCAAAGTTAATGCCATTCAAACCTTTAGTGAGTATGTCTGCAAGTTGACTCTAAGTGAAAACATATAGGGTGCAAAATCAAGCCATTATCAAGCTTCTCCTTAATAAAATGTCCATCCGCCTCGATATGTTTAGTTCTATACTCAATATAAGTAGTATGTCTGCTATTGCAGCTGCTCATGGCTTAAATATTAGCCCAAGGGAACTGGCCATACTCTAAGGTGGAAAACCACATTGTAGGAGCTACTTGCGATGTCATGGACCAGATGGCTTCAACATGTGGTGAAGCCAACAAACTTCTTGCTATGGTTTGCCAACCTACGGAGACTGTTAGTCTTGTAGACATTCCCAGCCATATCCGTTTCTGGAAATTGATTCTGGAATAAGACATAGCGTTGGAGATGCAGACTATGGTTCTGTCAGAATTGGCACCTTTATGGGTATGAAGATGATACAAAGTCCACGACTTCTGAGGAATTGTCCAAGAGTTGTGTTGCTAATGGGTTGAATTACGATGAAGTGAAACAAGATGATCTAAAACTATGTGAATTATGATTTTCCATCATGGATGGAAATACATAAGAGCAAGGTCAACCCTTGTCAGATCCTAAAAATAAAAAAAAAAGTATATTTTTTTTTGTTTTTACTTGCAATTTTGTTTCTCTTTTTGAAAAAAATAAACATTTTAAAAAAACACACTCATTTTATTTATTTGATTAAAGATATTGTCTCAGGACAGGCATTGTAGGAGTGCTAATACATTCTCCACACGTAACTGACTCCCGAATCCTAAATCTGATTTTGCAGACTATAATCTTATCTTCGATTTTTTTCATAATAAACTATAATGACGACTCCTCTATTTTCAATAATTATTTCTCTTTATCGTTGTTCCTATCGTGACCCCGGTTGCAACAAAAAAAAAGTGAAAAAAGCCATAATCCCGCATTAGTATCTTGATTAAATAAAGTCACAAACCAGGAGTACAAATATTGCACGTATTGGTGGTCACAACTGCTTCTGATAGTGATCCAGGGAGCCACACAGCATTCCTACACTGTTATAGAGATCAAATTTATATTAGCACCTATCAGTTGTGATCTAAAGAAATAGACAGGCAACAAGGGAAGAAAACCACACAACTTTCATAAATCGGTTAAATTGAATATGGAGAGGATAAAAATTGGAAATCTATCTGATTTTCAAAGATGCCTACTATAAAAAATACATTTAAATATAGGACAATGGGGCCGAATTTATTTTCAAAATATTATAATCAATGTGAAGAGGTATTCATAGGGCTATGCATCTTAAGTATAAACTAATGAAATTTATGGTGTTTACACGTCCCAAGTTATCGGTGCACAGATAGTCCTTGTTATCTCACAAAGTTAAAGAGTGTTTACTCCCTGTTATTTATTTTATATTCTTGTACAGCAGCAGATTACTCTTTTTCATGTAACCAAGTGACAGATAGCACTTACTCGTTGAGATATGAATGCATGTAACTGTTGTGAAGTGCAACATCGGCTGCCTCAAGTTTTGGAGTTCACCTTATATATATGTTAGATAACTTTACTTAATGACAATTGGTTTTAAAGCTAAAATCTAAAATGTTATCCGAGCCTATAGCTCATCTAGGTAATTGTCTAGTTCGGCAGGCATCTTTTGAGGGGGTATGTTAGGAAGTCCCTCATCCCCTACTAATTGGTGTTAAATTGAAATCTAACAGTAACTAAGCTGTAAGGGGGTTGATTCATTTTACACAATGACAGAAGATCGTTGGCGAATTACCCACATTGTCTGAACCAGGTGTACTCGTCAGTCACCAAGATGATACAGACTCTGATACCAGTTTGTTACAAAATAATGGGGAGCAATTAAAAAATTATTTAATTTTATTTGCGTGTTTCTTTCTTTTGTCCCGGAGGGCACAGCAAAATATTGGCAACTGGCAACTCCAAAAACAAAGCAACTAATAACAGGACCTGGAAAACGAAAAAGAAAAAACCAACCTGAGGGTAGCCCAAACATCCAACCATAAAATTGCCATCCTGGTAAAATGATAATATAAAATTAATCAGATAAAAGGTTATGCCCCTATTCCTTTCAAAACTATAAATTCCATAAACAAAAGGCAGACATGAATGTTATGATTAAGCAAACCCTCATACACATAAGTAACGAAATTCAGCAAGTATACACATAAGAAAGTATGCAGCCGCATTCAAGAAGATATGATTAAAAACTTGTTACTTAAAACCTAAATTCAAGTATATCAGCCAGATAGAGCCTACTGTGTCTTTTCTATTTTATGTTTCATGCTCCAGGCATAAAATTATTTACTACTACCAACAACCTAAATTCCACACCTAGACTCCTAGTCTCATGTCATTGGCTAACCACTATATGATGGAATTGAACATGAATGGCACATAATTGAGCCATTTATTTAATTCCCAAAAGTGTCGCCACCTATAAGATTACATGGGAAGAACAAAAATATCAACACAAAAACTCCAAACTTTGCTAATTAAATGTAATCATTCCCCTGGTACGGAACCACAACTACCTAAAACACATACTCGGTTTTTCCTTAGCACCATGTCTGATTCTTGACAAAGTCCACATCGTCGAACAACTTCTCCCGTTGCATGTAGATCATCATTACCAGGTCTACTAGATCTGCAATAGTGGTTGAAGATACCCATTAACATTTTGCATAAGGAGTCCATATGTCTGGAGGTTGGTAAATAATCACCTTTCAAAAAATATTGCCATTGCTTCTAAAAGTTTCACTTTATTCAATCTCGCCTGCATATATTTACAGATGATCAGACATTTAAGTTCAAAATCTACATAACCAAATAAACTTGGTTCTGATAAATTTCAAATGATTAAAAAGGCAGATTGAATGGAAAAGCTACATGAGAAAAGTAAATTGAGTACCAATCATTTTATTCTCATGTGCATGTTGTTACCAAAAAAATTGCTATTAAAAGCAAAAAGATGGCAAGGTACTGAAAATTCTAATTTTGCTCATGATCCCTACCACAAAAATGCCATAACGTGTGGAGAAAAACCACAAGGCCAGTTCATCGCAACAAGCATCAAGACAGTTAGACTACTCTACCAATAAATTTTATACAAGCACAGAGCACATCTGACCCTACAAAATGACGAGTTCTTATAATTCTGAAAGGATTAGACGCACAAATAATGATCCATTACCGTCATACTTAACTGAATAGACACAGGTAATAACAATGATCCCATCTATAGACATGTCTTGCTTACTTGCTGATCACATAACAATTATACTCAACTCTCCGTTGTACTCCCTACAGTTTTAGCTTCAAATCCAAAGCTTTAAGTTGCTCTGGTTGTCAAAGAATAGGGATAAAGGCCAGTCAACCGACCGCCAGGTTTGGTTCCGTGAAGTCATTAGATACAAAAAGGGCTAAATTACAATTTTAATATTCCTTTAATTCCTGATTAGCGATTTTAATCTCCCTATTTTTTTCCATGGTTTTAGTTCCCTATTTTAGAAATACGCAATTTGATCAAATATTCAATTTTGTATATGCTTATTTCTTTTACTTTTTACATTTTAATAATTTAAATCATTTCTGAATAGTACTCTACACGAGTATATCTGATATATATTTCAGTTGAATAAAAATAAACGAAAAAAAACATACAAAATTAAGAATTAGACTGAAATTGCTGAGTTCTAAGATACAGGGATTAAACCAAAAAAAATAAAAATAAAGGGACCAAAATTGCAATTCATCCAAAAAAAGTACAACCCTACCAGCAACCATGGACTCGTCACTGAGCTTCCTGCGCGAGGCATTGCATACTACAAGTCCCTATAGAATTTTGTAAATAAAGTCCTTGATAAGTCCCTCACTAGGGTTCTATCAGAGTACAGGTGCCCATAGTAAAATTCTCAAATACTTCAAGGACCTAGAAAACAATTAAACAAGAAAACTGGTCCCTAAACTATTTGAAACTTTGGAAATAAGTCTGTAATTTGCAGAATCCTAGTAAGAAACCTATTAAAAAAAGTATCAAAAAGTTACGAGACAAACACATTAATTTAACCTTTATAAAACAAACAATCAATTATTATTATTATCTTGACCTGTGACTATTATATGCCAAGACACCTACAACAGTTTGCAACCCCAATCTAAAAGTACATAGAAAGTTTTGAAATAACAATGCAAAATATGCAATTTTAACATATCTTGCATGGGACTACAGATCTTCTGAATAACCAAACATTCATAATAAGTATTAACTTATAAGCAACTGAGCAAGACCAAATAATTCCTTACATCTAGGAAACAAGCTTCCATCAGCTGCAAGCTAGTTGCCAAAACATCACCTTTGCTTTTATTTCCTTCACTAACAAATTTCATGTCACGTTCCATAACTGCTCTAAGATAAGGTTTCCAGAGTTTATACCTGAACCATCAACGTTAGCAAAAGGCAAAGGCATAATAAAGTCTAAGTTAGGTTAACAGTGTCACAAGGTAGAATGCAGATCGAGGAAAACAGCATGCTCAGTAGAGGCAAAGGACAAGGCATTAAATGTGAAAATCACATTATGGATTCAACCACAAACAAGGAATTCAAATTACAAAATATCAATTATTTGACAAATGATTTCCACTTTAGCAACAACATACAACCAAAATAACTATTTGAGATAATAGCTGGATTAATATTAACCATACTTTGAACATCATTAATCATCCGAAACATTATTAAGACGAACCATATATTGAACACCTTTAGCTGAATGGTTAATTGTTCTTAAACTTGAAATATCTTTACTAATGATTCCTCTTTTTCTTTCCTAATTTTTTCTAAAAACAAATGATTGCATCTAACTGACAGAATATAGAAATCCACCCAAGTTAGATCAACAATATACTAATAAGATTATATATGAGATTAGAGACACTTTTAAAATGAATAGAATTACTTACCCCATGTCGTCATATCCCATAACAAGTGCCTCACCCTACAATAATATCAAGCTCGTGACTAATAACAATGTGATATGAAAAAATGTCATCATTTTTTTTTCTGTTTATGCCAGTGCAAGTGCATCTTTGAAAATTATATATGGTAATGAAAAAAGAAGATTCTTCAAGTATTAACACAATGAAAATATTCATAGGGAGGTAAACCTTTTCAATTTTTTGTTATATTGATCTACTTCTATTTTTATGCAAGTAAAAAACATAAGGATACAGCTAAAGCATATCTATAAAATTAATAATCATGTCCAATCCCATATCGCTCTGTTGTGCAGCTATAATGCTCTATAGATAATAAAATTAATAACAATAGACAATAGCAAGACTTAATGTCATGCTATAGTGAAAATTTCTTTAAAGCAGACTCCCGTGATAGATTATTAACTCTTTGTTCAGGTTACTGTATATTTAATTGTTGAAAAATTAAATGCAGGAAGACAAAAAAAGATTCTAATTGCTAGTAAGTTTGTAAATATATTAATTAGTTCACCTATATGTGTGGGTCACAGTCAACTTCTTAATGTTCAAAGTAAAGCCTTCTATAACTGTTAATTTAACCAGATGGTTGACAACTTAATATAGACATTCAGTGGTCAGTATATTCAATTGTAGAATAATACTACAATAGTGTAGACAGAATTGGTTTTATTAAGTGAAATCTTCGTATAATGACCTATAAATATTATTCACAACATCCTCTTCTAGCCTAATAAGCTTATATAGTAACTCTTCTTAACAGAAGTAAACAAAAGTCGAGACAGCCAAAGAAAAAAATATCACAAGACATGGAGATTATTAGTCACAATTTTCTCTTGCAAATTGACAGTATGAACTTACAAGATTAGTTGGTGTGAAACGAGTGTTGGCATCCTTAGTTGCATAAAATCGATCAAGTAGCTTCTTGATGTGATCATGCATCGTAGCATCTGTACCAATACCCTCCTTTGAGAACAAACAAAAACAATAAATATACAATTGTCATTATCTAATGACACAGTTGGACTTGCACGCAACAAAGTATGAAATTTTTAGTCAGTCAGATTCTAAATAATTCTCACCTTGTCCATACAACTCAGCAAATCAGCTTCACTCAAAAGTGGTGGTGGTCGGGTTACTCCTGAATCAAGGATTAATGTTGTTGGAATGAACTGCAATATAAGTAGCACCTCCGTGAATATCTATTCTTCTTGGATTTTTTGAGAAAATGAGAAAGGATAGAAGAAAGGTAAAAATGTATTATTGTATGTCTTGATACACTGTAATACAAGAATCTACAAAGGAAAATAAGAAAAGGGTTCAATTGTAATTGAAGTGTAATAGAAACCTAACTGTCAACCGACAGAAAGAAAAAGATACACTCCAGCAGGCTCAGAATAAGGCCTACACCCCCTGTCGTACCTTACTCTAACATCAGCTCGGATGCAAATAGCATACATTGAAACATAAACCCAGATATTACATCTATAATATATAGATAAAAGTATAAAAAAATTGAGTCTAAGAGTATAAAAGCTGCATGAACCATAATCCAAGTGAATGTGTAACATCTTAGACCCACACCCTCACCGCTACGACTGGACATTGGAAGTGTGAAGTTGCGAGCTGGCATCTATGATGGCCTAACACCATCAACATCGATGTTGGATAGGCTTTAATGCCATATTAGAAATGAGCATAGTCTAGCTCAATACCAAAATTTAAGCCTAGAGAAAAACGATCACAGAAGTCTTATTACAAAGAGTAACTTTGGGAGAAAAATATTATGTTTATTATCCTACATTGATCAAAATTACATTACAGTTATATAGGCAAAGACTACTAATAGAAATTCCAAACACCCTCATTATAAAATAAATAAAGGAGAATAAAACCCACTCCCCCCAAATGTTGGTGCGTTGATGTCTAGCATGCCAACTGATCAGGAAAATGACACGTGGAGCTTCACACATAACTCTGCTGCAACAAAACGTCAACTTTCTCCAAGGTTATCGCACATTAAATAGATACTTGAGGTAATACATGAAACATTTTACGTTTGGATAATTTTGCCATCATTTCTATCCCCGATATGATACGACAAAACAATACAACAAAGTAATCAATCACTAGTACAAGAATGTTATATAAAATCTGATGCTATAATCCAAAGCAAACCTGTTGACCAATAGTATATGTTGGAATCAGTGATCCACCCCAAGATTCGTAGTGATAAACATCCAAGTAGTTTTTCTGATCGGATTAAAATCAGACAATAACATACAATCAGAACATTTGCAACTTGCCCCTAACATATATTAAATGCTTATTAAATAAAACAAAAAAATTCATGTAAGGACATGCACCACACGAATTTTAGTTATTCCCACAAATAATTCAATGCTGAAGTCATAACTATATAGATTTGAGATCCTAAAAAGGAAAAAAGTGTTAGTTTGATAGTACATACAGCAACAAATAATTAAGGAGGTTCATGATATGATTAAGGAAGCAGGAATAGGCAGTTCTTGTTGCTGTTTAAGTGTTGAAAAAGAATTTTGAAGGATTCAAAAAGCAGTGCGATTGAAAACAACAAGTAATAACCATTCCTAAATAGGTTGTAAAGAATACAATCAAAGTGCAGTAAGCTAGTTGTAGCTTTAAGGAGATTTTATCAATCTGCACAGTCACTATTGCTGATTAGTCAGCAATTTACTCTCTTTAATTTTAAGAAGGTCAAAATGGAATTTTTAATACTTTATTTCAACATGCCATTTTTAGGAAACAAAGTTGTAAGCTTGAGAAGGAATAGGAATGAAGATAGAAAGACAGCTTCAGATTGGCAGGAAAATAATTCAACCATAAAGTATTATAAAAAATAGGACCCAGGAAGTTAGACAATTGAATACATAGAAGCAATCAATTAGTAAGTTAAGTTATGGTTGAAAGGGAAGCAGCCTGGCCTAATGGGAGGAGCGGTTGAAGGGTAAGTCATTCAGAAGTGTTAGGTTCAGAAGACTATAGCTCAGTTGCAAATAGGAGGAGTGTATAAAAGTTGAGTCTCCTATTGAATCCTGAGTCTGGTGAGTCTTTTCCTCTTACCCTTGTCTCTCTTCCTACCCAAGGTAGGGCATTTTGCTTTGGTAATATCACTCATACCATATTAAAAGCATCTAAACCAATTCAGAATGAAGTCAATAAACCATTATCGTATATTTAAGAAAGAGCCCAACCTGACCCAAAACAACCCCAATCATCTAAGCTAGAGATAAGCACTCATTGTTTAGTCTCTAGATATTTATTCCTCGTGACTTGCTTATTACCCTAAGATGCATGTTGTTAAACATCCAATATCCTAGTTTATGTACACTAAACACTGTGCTGTGCAACATTACAGTTTTATCTCAACCCTGTATCAAATACAAGAAGCCTTAAAGAATGAGAAACGGGTTCAATAAGTTGACTGCCAAATTTTATCTTAAAATCAACTAACATTAAGCGAATTTCTCCAACACATATATCAATCGCACTTCAATAATTAAGGTAAGGGATAAGAGAATTCCTAACACCCTCCCTCCATAAATGTCTAACAAACCAAGCGAACCTCCTACAATAGGCAAGTACCAAGATGAGCTATACACTTTGATACCATGTCAGATTTCATCTTAAAACCAATTCCCATTAAGTGATGCTATCCTACATATATGTAAGTTGTACCCCAAGAACTGAAGCAAGCAATGTAGAACTTCCCAAAGACAATCAATACGAATAATTATACGAGATTTTATTCTTATGTACATGATATGACATGCCTATAAATCATATTCTAATCAGCTATTCCTATAATTATAAAAAAACTAATTAAAAGAAAAAATAATCCTAAGAGATCATATAAGATAATCTAAAATATTCTAAGATAATATTTCTTTTATTTCTAGCAAAGATAAAAGGCTAGGCCAATAGATTGCAGATAGATATAATCTGTAAAAAAATTGGTCCAATAGCTCCCTAGACCAATATAAGGCAAGATTGGTTCCTAAGAGATACACTCAAACATGTGGGATTGATTATGAAGAGACATTTGCTCCAATGGCAAAATGTATATAGTCATGATTATTTGAGCTGACACCTCACTTTGATAAGAAAGTTGCACCACTTCAAAGAAAAAAATATTATTTTGCATAGATATTTAAAGGAAAAGGTTGTTGTAGATTGTATCAATTATACCGTAACAGAAGTCAAGTGAGCAATATCACAATCGAATTGAAGTCAAGTGAGTCATATCACAATCGAATTGTAACATCTGGGTTGTTATGCCTCTAAATAGAAAGAGTTGTGTCACAACCTTTAATTATAACTTTTGGTCTAGTGGTAAGCACCTGATCCAACAATTGGTATCGGAGTCAATGTCACAAGCTAAATCGTTAGGAATAATTGTTGATGGGAGATTGTTCAAGTCTCATCAATTGTAGCATGATGTAGGTCAAGTGGGTTAACTCACCACTGAATCATAACACTTAAGCTACTATACTTTTAAGTAGAAATACTTGAGCTATGACCATTAGCTATAGCTTTTAGCCTTATAAAAGTGCATATATTTCACATAGATACGATTTCATTAATGGAAGAAATAAGTTGTATAAAATAAGAAAGGCCTTATTACAATCTTAAGTAGTCTTGATCTTTGGTTTCGAACCATAACATAGTGAATGTTTCGAGGTTGTAAATTAGTTACATGGAGGAGTAAAAAGTAAATGTGATTGAAAATTCTGGTGCAGAAGTAGATTTTCCACTATGACCCAAGGATTTGTAAATTAGCATGGATGAAGATCATACTTGATGGTCTCAAAACTAAATAAGAAAGGCCTTATTGCAATCTTAAGTAGTCTTGATCTTTGGTTTCGAACCATAACATAGTGAATGTTTCGAGGTTGTAAATTAGTTACATGGAGGAGTAAAAAGTAAATGTGATTGAAAATTCTGGTGTAGAAGTAGATTTTCCACTATGACCCAAGGATTTGTAAATTAGCATGGATGAAGATCATACTTGATGGTCTCAAAACTAAGTATTAAGTTCCTATGAAGCTTTTTTGTGGCAACAAGTACCATAAGCATTGTTCATTATCCAATTCACCATAAAGAATGAAAACATATAGAAATAGATCAGCACGTTCTCAAGGAAGAGTTAGACAATGACATTGTAGAAATAGAATATGTTCTCCTTGTAGAGGTGAGTTAGCAAATGTTCAAAGGGAATACCCACAAAATGATACCATATCTTACTAGAAAACTCAGAATACTAAACATCTATTCACCCTCTTGACAAAAACTATTATAATGTGTAAAATATGGAGCTCGTGTGTTACTTCTTTTTGTACAGATTTAATTAGTTATATTCGTTTGTTAGTATTGATTGATGAAAGTTCCCTAATAATCAGGTATGATTTGATGTCCATAATTATAGCATCTTTTTTTATAACGAAAGTTGTATAAATAGTAATCTTTATAAAGTTAGAATGATTAGAAAATAATATATTCATCTTTCCTCATTCCAAGTGCTTCAAAATAGATCCAATATTTGTCTTACATCACAATATGGGCTATCCACATGATGCATGACAGAGATCTCACCTCTAGAATCACCCTCCCACATGCAGAAAATAGTTCACCGGCAATATCAATTTCAACGGTGGTTTCAGCTCCTACAGCAGGCTTTGAGACACATGCCAAAAAGTGGCGAACAACCAGCTCATACAGTTTCTGTGGCAATTTAAGAAATTATATGAATGTCCAAGCAAAATGCAATGCTTAAAGTAGAAAGAGTGGTAAGGAATCATGTCTGACACGGTGGTCTTGGCTCCATCCAGATTCTCCAGTAGAAAATTTTGTAGGGTGAATGGGTGGATGGGCCTTGTCATCATGTCCACCACCTCTAGGGTTTCTCCAAAGCCCTGTCCCAGGGTCCAACAACCGTTGTGCATACACTCCCCACTCAGGATGCCCTTGTTGTTCTTGCACAATTGTCTACAATTGGAAGGAAAATAAAAAAGAAAATGAAAGATCAGTAATTCAGGAAAAAATATTTACTAAGGATAAAGGGTGAAACAACAATTTTACCCTTAATCAGGGTGGCTATAAAAGTCAGATCTTCTTTACTTGCTAAAAGAATATATTTTAATTTCTAGTGCCATATATTACAAAAGTAAATTAGCTCACGGGTATAAAATAAACATAAATGTTTTACAATGAGCATCTACAAAAGCCCATGTGCCCGCATATATTAAAATGTTGTTGTGTTTCCAATAAAATTCAAGGCAATAAACATACTATATTTAATTTCTTCCATGGTTCAACCTATACCAAAATGTCAAAACTACCCCGTCAGAGTTATAATTCCTAAGCCCTTTTCGTTTTTGTTAAGACACCAAAAAGATGCATATAATTATCAGTGCCAAATAATTAAATTCTTAGGTGATGCATGACATATTTTCTTACAGCATCCATGCCAAATAGCATGTTCTCCGTAACCATAAAAGTGAGGCTTCCCCTTTTCAAATCAAAGTTCATGTTTATTACCACATGAAAATTAGCAAAAGTTCTACTCCTCTTTTCTTGTATCTTTAAAGTCCAACTATCCAGGAGACTACAACTGTGATAATTATTCATGTTTGGATAGATGAAAGAGCCAACCCACATGTAAGTCAGTCCTTGAAGAAAAGCTATCAGTCTCTGTACGGGGATAACTGATGAAACCAGCTTGGTAAAGTTCTTCTGCCACCTATAAATATTTAAATAAGTTGTAAGCATAGTAGCATATTAAAAACACCATATCTGTAAAATTATGCAAAAGGAGAATTGGAATAAAATAACATATTTGTCACTCTGAATTTGTCTACAAAATAGTTGTTTATATAATTGTTAAAAGATTCCACATCGATTAAGAATTAGACCAAATTATAATATATAAATAAGATACAATTCTCACCTTATAATTTGATTTTGTGAGGTTGAGTTACGCATAAACCCACGGACTTAGATGGTATTGATACCATATTAAGGACTCATCAAATCTATATCTGTCAGGTTAGGTACCAACATTGATATCTCCATTCGAGGAACACAACAATTGGCACTATCTATATGTAGTGTTATATGAGTAGTGAACTCGTGGGTAAAAGACTTTCGATGTATTCAGACTGTAGATAAAAATGACACCAGAATAAAAGGTTTTATGTATAGAGAATTATGGATCAAGTGTTTGATGGTGAAAGTCTTTCATGTTTTTACCAAGGCATCATCTAGAAGTATATTGTTTCTTCTTTTATACACAATAATTACTACATATTACAATGAAAGCAAATCAATTTTTTAACTGACAACTTGAAATAGACACCACTCATCAGTAGAAAGCATACAAACAAATGGTAATGTCCACTCACCTTCATTGTGTGCTCAGAACTCATCCTGAAGTATCTTGAAGCACGCTTTTCAAGCTCAATCGTATTCAAAGGATGTGGAGGATACTTAGGCTTTTCCTGTTGTCTAACATTTGTCACCTGAAAGGTAATCAATACGTGTAATGAAAAAATTACTTTAGATTTAGCATATGCCCCACCAGATGTTTTAAAAAAGACTCACTGTTGCTGTTGGCTCCTCAACACACATCTCATATATTATAACTGCACATGTATAATCAAACAAGTGGCCCCGCCTGCCAAATTAATTTAGATTACATCTTAGCCTGCAGTCAGCGAAACAACAAGAACCATGAATGTATCAAAACCGTAAAACCTTTGTATCTTACATCCAGCTGAACTTAGCAATGCGTCCATCTGATTCATGAGCGCAGTTGATAGACCAAAACTCTTCTGGCTCATGTGCTTGTATCTCCCAATATCTTTCCACGACAAATCCAAGCGTAGGAAACTGTAGTTAAAAAGTACAACTAAATAAGAATCAATAACTTTAAAGCACAAAAGTCTCAGTGCTATTTTCAACAGAAACATACCTGGCAAGGGCCGTAACTTAGGATAAGGTTTCTGCCATCTGTAGCAGTGTCAATGACAAAAGCATCTTTCATCAACATGGTCTGGAACCTCGTGAAAGAAGCACCTATACGGAGATCTATTTCCTATAAAAACAAAGCTAGACAATCATCCCTCACCACCCACAAAATAGCACAATAACATGGAATAGTTAATATATAAAACAAAAAGCAATAGCCTCAAGTCCTACTTTTGATTTGCAACAAACAGATTCACGGAAATACAAAAAATCAGCTCCTTCTAGGTCAGAAAAGTGTAGCCATTCACCTGCCTAGCATCGACAGCATCAGCAAGACATTTCTTCGGCTCCTCAAGATTCTGAACAGCATGATGGATCTCTCTATGAAAAGCAGTAACAATCAAACAACAAAACAATAAAAGAAAAAAAAAAAAAAAACACCACAAAAGGACACAAAACTAAACCTGTCAATCAATGCAGAAAACCGAGCCCGTTTTATAGTAAGACGAGGATTCACCGCAGTACAGACGTCAATCACTTCAAACGCAATGTTCTCACCCTCTCTATCGCAATCGAGCCACAAAACAAGCCACTGGCACCTCCTCGCTTCCTCCTCCAGCGTCCTCTTGATATCCTTCTTGTCCTAGGGTTAACAACGCAAACAAATTGCAACGGAAAATTAAACGCACACAGACAGAGAGAGATAGAGAGAGCAACGCAGTTCTTCGATGCGAACCTCGGGGACGAATTTCTGCACAGGAGCGCGGAAGAGATCGGCGGGGTTACACGCCTGCCACTTGCGGTAACGCTCGTCGAACTCGAGCTCCATGAGGTGGCCTGTGACGGAGGTGAAGAGCATGTGGCATTGTTGGCCGCGAATGGTGTAGGTGAACTCGAAGATCTTGTTGTAGCGGGAACGCCCCTCCCTCGTTCTCATGCCCTGGTTCCGGGAGAGGATGGTGGAGACGGACTTCGCCACAGAGGGCTTCTCCGCCACGTTCAGAACGTTCATGCCGCGCGCACCCACGCGTGGTTTCGTGAAGAGAGGAATAGGGTTTTGGCGGTAACGCAATTTTCGTTCGCGATGAATAGTGTGCAAGTGTTACCAGATAGTGCAAGAGCCGGCGAGTAGAGGAGGGCACAATTTTGAAGTTCAAATCAACGGGAAAGTTTCTTCAGAAAGAATGTGTCAGGGTTAGCGGGAAAAAATATAAAATAAATAACAATAATAATTAATTAATTATGATTGATCATTTTTCTGTCAAAACAAAATATTAATAATTTCTTTATTTTTCGACCTTGAAAACTAAACTTTTAACTGTGTTAGAAAAATTATAGTAAAACCAAAATATGTTTTAATATGTTTGTGAATTATTACATGAATTAACTAAGATTTTACATTGTGTATACACAATAAATAATTTTATTTTTTTTATAATTTTAGTTTATAATAAATAAAAGTTTTGAAAATTTTAACGTGTATTACAATTAAAAATTATAACAAAACAGTACCAAAAAAAAAAACGTTAAGACTTTAGTTTCCAAAACAAATAAATGATGAATAAGTTAATACACGCCTAAGGTAGTTAGTGAGAAAACGAAACGTCGATTATAACAACTTGCTAGAACTTTTAAAACATTTAATATATTAAGTTTAAATTAATTTCATTTTCAATTAATTTATTTTGCAAATATTTTTTTATATAAATAATTTAAATTTATTATCTCTAAATACTAAATTTTTTCCCTATAAAATATTTCAATCATGATCAAATATAACAAATATGTAAATATTAAATATTATCAATAATTCAAAAAATATTAATATTCATGATTTTTTTAAATTTTGGTAAATGTTATTTTTATATCAAACTTATTAAAAAAATTCATTGATGTTGATATTTATATTTTTTTAATATATATATATATTATAAATTATGGTAAGATTTAAAAATTCTGATCTATCCTAAAATTAAATGTTATAAAACATAATTATATTTATATTTTTAACATAATATACTTTTATATAATTAATATAAAATAATTTTGTTTAATATGTTCTATATATATATATATATATATATATATATATATATATATATATATAAAAGTTTATGAATATAATAAATTAAATATTAGTTTACGAGAATAATGTGAAATAATGATATTGGTAGAGATGAGGTATAGAATAATCATAAATCAAAATATTTAATTTTGTGATCGAGTACTTTAAATATATACATATTCAATTTTGTTATTTATGGTATAATCTTACATCTACTTTAAAAAAGAGTAGGTAGGTAAATGTTGTTTATCATTAGATGGAATAAGTGATAATATAAGTTTTCTTTATTTACGAAGAATTATTAGAATTTTATTATGATGAAAATTCAAATGAAATGATCATTCCATTGAGAGATTAGATAAGTCTAGATAAATATCACTTTATAAATATTTTTACAAAGAACAACAAATATGTGGACTTCATTTCTCATTATTTATCTAGACACTTTAGATCTTAGTACTTAGCTCTTTATAACCAAATCCAAATCAGAGACTCGAAAGAATCAACTTAGCTAGAACCATAAAATAATAAGTGAATAGTAGTTGCTCGTAACCTCTCTATAAATAGAGTGTTTGAAAATTCACAACACACAAGAAAAGAGTAAAAGAAAAATATGAGAAAAACTTGTGTGTGAGAAAAAAAAATGGAGAAAGAAGCTTCGGTTCAAAACTCCCAAGATAGGGAAAGGAGGTATGTATATATATTGCATTTTTTTAGTGTAAAAAAAGTGTATATGTATTTCATCTTGTTTGTATTTTTGTGAAAAGGTACCCCTGGACCCTCACAACCCAAAAATAAATATTTCTTAATAGTTTATTGAAAGTATATTTTATGATTTTATTCAAATTTCTTATCTAATATAAACTAGTTTTTATGATTTATATTTCATTTTTATATGAAAACTATTTTGAGACTCTTAAACTTTATTGCAAAATATTATTGATAATTTTTGTTGATGATTAATTTATTTCTTTCATGGGACAAAAGGTCTCATGATCATGATTTTATCATTTTGACATATCTGTTAATGGAGGATTTGATTTTCAGGGAGATTGAGATGAGTTGAAGTGTTGACAGTGGGTTTGGTATGTCGCATGCTCATCTATAATGATTAGTCATTACTAAATGTCTTTTTTATTATTATCAATATCAATCAATATCAGTTTTCAATATTAATTTACTTAATTAGTAAAGATTATGTAAACAATAATAATATGAATGACAATAATATTGATTAGAGTCCTTTCATCCAAATATTTTAGAGATTATTATTTTCCCAAATATTTTTCCCAAAACTATTTCAGATGATTTGTGGGGTATTGTCACAAAATGTATTGGAATGATTGATCCATGTTTTATCAAACTCATACACACATAGATATATATTTCCTATATTTTTCTTGTTGTGGTGTGTGAACTACAAAATGAATAATCAGGGTGGGACTCACTAATCCTTTAAGGGATGGTAACTAGGTCTAATCCTCTAGAGACTTTGTGGGAACACAAGTGAAGGAATGGTATCCTAGCCTAATCTCTAGAAGGATCTAATAAACAATAGGTTTAGAGGGATTCTATAAGAGATGGATAAGCCCAGCCATGACTAATCATCATCTTACAGTCCGAGGGGCTATAGTCATAACAAGAGGAGACAAAGAAGAAACACAATGAGAGTTCAACTTCAACCTCTATCTTGGTATGTCAGACAAAATTATTATGTAAAATCTTTTATATTCCTTGTACAAAGAATAATCATCAACTTAATACAAATTATACAATTTTGTTAAACTGATTCTTATGTAATTTTAATTTCATCAAATGATACAAGGTAGATGAAAAAATGTACATGTAACAAGATAATGATGTAATATCTTTAATTGTGAACTGTTACCTAACATGGAGATTATATTTTTTTTTAATGTCATATACTATTTCATTCATGTATCCAATTCTTCAAGTTCCATTTCTAGCTTATTATATATATATATATATATATATATATATATATATATATATATATATATATATATATATATATTAAAAATGGGATGTCACAATATCTCTATTGGCTTCATTTCAGATAACTTCCACTACAGGAATTTGTTCCTTTATAATAGTTTGACTCTTTTGTCTCAAATTTTGAATTGGATCATGATTTTGAGTGATTTCAACTCTAATCATGGTGTAGAGTCTCCCAATTGTCATATGTTTAGTCTTTAACACAAAAGGATTGAAGTGTAGTTTTTGTTGTATACACACAGTAATCATATAACCAAGTTTCCCACAATTAAAATAGATAGGTCATCTAATTGGGCAATTACTTGCATAATAGTCTCGTCCACACTTCATACACTTATTTTGGTTATTCATAGACCTATTAATATTTTTTCTAATAGAATTGACTTGATGAAGACTTCCACTGGATGGTCATAAGGTTATTTCCTAATATGTCTCTCTTTGTTTATTCAAGGTCTAAAATCTCTAGACTTATTATTGTAATGGTTTTCAATATCATGTAAGAATCTACACTTGTGTACAAGGATAGGAAAATCATAAATTTTCAATATTTTTACTGTTCTTGTTAACTCAAGTTTAAGTCCATATTTAAATTTGATACATTTCATCATCTCATTTTAGTGGTGAAAAAAATATAATATTTTCCAAATTCTTCAAATTTAGAAACATATTCCCAACTCAATATACTTCCTTGTTTTAATTGCAAAAAATTTATTTCTTTTGCTCTTCTCACATCATTTGGAAAGTATTGTTCGAAAAAGTTTATCTTGAATATTTTTCAACTAATATCTATTTCTGATACTTATAGTCATCTTTTAATACTATCCCGCAAATACTTTGTTTATCATATTAACATAAGTACAAGATTTACCTTTTGTTTATCATGATAATTCATCAATCTGAATATCTTTTCCATTTCATAGATTTGTAAGTCAATCTTTCTCATTGTATCCCTAAAAATTGAGAAGATTTATTTCTCCTAAATTCTACTAGACTATTGTACTCATCGGTTCCCTCGAGTTTTTATTTTTTATTTTTCAAAAAAGCAACAGCCATATCCATGATAGTTTTGACTGAATTCTTGACAAATGTTAATATATATATTAATGCAGAATATGTTTGATATAATATGTAAACCTCTTTCGTCTATTATCATATACTTTTCACCACTTTCATCGTCTAATATATTGAATCCTATATAAATTACTTGCGCGATATTGATTGACAATAGTAGATACTTTTATATACAAATTATGGTAAGATTTGAACACTTCAATTTAGTTTAAAAATTAGACGTAGAAGATACTTATATTTGTAATTTTGAAAGATATACTTTCATTTGATCAATATAAAATATTTTCGTTTAATTTTTCAATATAAATATTAGAAGTTTATGAATAAATTAACGTAACAAATTAAAATATTAATTTATAAAAATAATGTGAAATAATGATATCATTAGAAGTGAAGTACAGTGTAACCATAAATCAAAGTATTCAATTATATGATCGAGGACATTTTTCTCAAATAAATACATAACTTTTACTATAGATCCATGTATATATATTGCAAGCTTCATGGTTACATTCATATCGAGCTTCATTGGAGCATATTTGATAATAAATTTATATATGACCAAAAAAAATGAAAAAAAATGAGAAATACATACATTAAAATAATATAGCAATAAAATAGAAAGATAAAATAATTCATCAAACAACAAGTTCTAGAAAATATGTATTACTTAATTCAAGGTAGTAAACAAAATATGGTTTCTTTGTTTTTAGGAAAATTTCAAAAAAATATATTACACGTTAAAGAACAATATTATAACATTATCAGAAATATCATTAGCAGTGAATAATCAAGAAAAATAAGTAATATCAACCTCACTTTCCAATTAATAATATAATATCTTCTACCTATTTAAATCCTCAAAAATCAAATGATCCACTTGTAAGTATTCTAATAAAGAAGATCATAATAAAGAGACTCATCCACAAAGTGAAATTAAAACACATAAGTGCAGTATAATCATAAATTCAATCAAAAAAATTTATATAAAAATCAATATCATCCTTTCCCATATCTTGAAAGTTTGAAGCAAAATCTTCTTTCTTTCTTTCTCTTAAATTTGTTCTTAAATATTTTTATTATGGTTTTGGTATGTTTTGTACAATCTCACTTCCCCTATTTATAGAGGATTGATATTCATTACCTATATATGGTTTAATTCAATTGTATAGTTATGATTTAATTGAATTTCAAGAATTTAGTTTTGCTTTGTATGACCTAAGTGGTGAAATAAAAATTGATGTGACAATAGTAAATAACGAGAAGTGGGTACACACAGAGAGTATAATATAATTAGTGTATCATCTAATGTAGGGAGGTATGTACCTTAAGCAAGAACCTTCCATCTAAGGTTTAAATGTCTAACAAAATCAAAGTTTTGAACATTATAAGTCTAAAATTACTTATTTAAGTATATATATATATATGTTTGTGTATTATATATATGTGTGTATTATAGTACTTACAAATTTTGCGATGTTACAGTCTATAGTCAGAAGAGGATTCATACATGCGAATGAAATGAAAACTAAAGGTATGAAAGAATTAATCTCATCACATATATCAGAATCACAAGTACAATTTGTATTAAATTTTAAAAATTTTAGATCAAAATCTAAATTAGAATCATAAAATGAATTCAACTTTTGCTCAACAAAAAATTTATTCACAGTGTAATCTCTCATGTCTTTAGAAGTTTCCTCTCTTTGTAAGGTAAGTTCTTCAGCTTGTCTAGTCAATTGATCTGCTCTCCTAATTTTACAAAACTAGCCTTTATACTTCATTGAGATTTTATTATATCTTACACACTTGTCTCCTAAGTTATTCAAAAATGATTGACTTTGCTTACAGTCATTATAATAAAGTTGTTGAAAACATCATAAGATTGTGGTGGTTGCTAAAAGTATGATTCATAGACTGGGAATAAGGTTCATAAGGTTATAGTGGCAGCTGAAAATAGGGCTCGTAATATTGTGATGGTTGCTAAAAATATGGTTTATAAGACTGAGAATATGGTTCATAGGATTAACACTACACTTCATAATTATTTTGTTGTGAAGAATAATATGAAAGTTGGTTAATTACAAAAGCTAAATCCATATTCACAACAACAAATAAGAATATGAAAAAAAATATATATATGTTCCTGCCTAGGAAGGGTAGATGGTCTAAAAAATTGTCTTTATTTCTTTTAATGTATAGTAATCTTTTAAAAAAAAATATGTTAAAAAATTACCAAATAAACTTTAAAAAAAGAGGTGGGTCACAATTAAATACTCTTAAGTACCAAAATATTTTCTAATCAAAGTTATTCCTATATCATTTTTACAAATTTTCCTTAAAAAAATTTGGAGACTTAAAAATTAAGAGAGATAGAACTAAAATTTAAGTTGAAAATACGAAAAAAAAAAATGAACGCAAACAATAAAATTAAAATTACTAAAAACAAAACAACAGAATAAAAGTAGAAACTAAAAATAGCAATAAAAATAAAAAATAGAAACATAAAAATCAAAATAAAACAGCAAAAGTAAAAATAAAATAAAAAAATAAAAAGTAAAAATAAAGATCGAAACAATAACTATAAACAAAAATAAAATAAAATATGACAAATGAAAAAAAAATACAATGACATAAAATAAGAAAAAATAAAGTAAAAAAATAAAATGGTCTTACAATTTTTTTAATAATGAGATCATTGTAATAATTTGAAAAACTAATTAAATATAACTAAAAGAAGATGGAGTTAGATATGCAAAAATAAAAATATTATGTAAATGAGTGCAAAAAAATTTGAAAATTGCATATAAATAAAAAAAATAAAACTAAAATTTGGTTCCTTAGCTACAAAGTCAAATTTAATAGTAGTTATTTTACGAGCAAATTAAAATAATTTTAGTATTGTGAGTTTAAAATAGTAATTGATCATCTAATACCAAATATAGTAGTTATTTCACGAGTGAATTAAAATAATTTTAGTATTGTAAGTTTAAAATAGTAATTGATCATCTATTATCAAATATATGATAGGATAATACCAAATATAATAGTTATTTGACGAGCGAATTAAAATAATTTTAGTATTGTGAGTTTAAAGTAGTAATTGATCATCTAATACCAAAGATAAGAAAGTTAACTTGCAAATTGTATTATAATAAATCCAATAATAAATTTAATCAATCAATAAATATTTAAAACTTATCTACAATTAATTAAAAAACAAAAAAAAATAAAAGTGCAAATTTTTATCTCAAATATTTGTTTTTGTAATTATTAATTGTTTACATCTTTATCTTATATTAGCTTACAAATGTCTTCTTTCCAACTTCCTTAAACGATATATTACAAAATATTTAAAAGAAATGTGTTCTCATTCAAGTAAAAATTTACATACAATTATCATTATAAAATATCGAAAGAATATCATCATATATAAAATATTTGATTGAATATAAAATTCATAATTTATGCGAATAATTAAAACAATAAAAATAAGAAAATATGATTAAATTCTAAACTCAAGTCCAATTAGTCCTACTTAGATAAAACTTATTTAAAATAATAAATTTACTTTTAAATAAAGTCTAAAAAATAAAAATTAAATATTTTAAAAGTCATGATTAAATATTCGTATGAATAAAAAATAAAAAAATATACTAATAAACCATTCTCTTAGTATTTACTTCAATACGCGACAAAATTAATTATAATGACATGGTTTGTGTTTTACTAAAAGTTATCAAGTTATACTTTGGTAAATTATTTTTAATGTTGAGGAAACTAAATTTACTACAGGACACAAATTCTTTAAAGAAGGGATTAAAAATTAACACTAAAGTCATTATAGAATATTCGAAGTCAACACTCAACATATAAAAAAATATTTTATTTCCAGTCACTAAAGTCACCTATCGAATAAATGTATTATTAATTTGAGTGAGATATGATCGAACTCATTAAAGCAAGATTTTAAATTTAAATTTTATGAATAAAAAATAATTGAAAAAATAGACCTTCCTTACATTTATTGATCACGTCTATGTAAAAATCTCTGGAGCATGTTACACCTCAACAACATTAGTGAGGTCTTGTCCTTCTCAAAATCAATAATAATATGTTAGTATTTGATTGATACCCTTGATTAATCATATTTTTTAAGATTAAAAGCGTGGTGTAATTCAATTTGTTAAAAACCATTTCATTTAACAAGTTTAATAAATGAATAATTGATTTACTATTACTAAAACATCTTTTGTTTGGATGCAAAATCACCACACTCTTATTTCTTAATACTTGTAAAGATAAAATAAGATACATATGTAAGGAGACGAGAATATTAAAAATTTATAAGAGAAAAAATAATATATATATATATATATATATATATATATATATATTTATTATTTTCATCCGTATATTGAAACTTCCTCATATTTAGAAAAAATAAAAGAAATAAAAATGATTTTAATAAAAATAAAGAATATACAATATTTTTTAAAAACAAATCACAAAAGTATAAATAAGACTAAAATAAATAGAAATGGCTTACAAAAATAAAAAACATGTATAATTAAATTATACATACACAAACAAATATATAAAGACAAAAAAAATCAAATTAAGTTAAACTTAATCTTATTTTAAGTGACGAATATAATTGAAGGTAAAACAAAAGGATACAAAATTAGAGAGTATATCAATAGGTAATATTCAAGCATTAATTGAAACTAACTTATTTTATTAGTTGAAGGCTATCTCCCCTTAAGACCAATTTAAAAATATTTTTACAATTTCTAATTCAATGAATATTTATTAATATTTTACTTTAAAATAAAAAATAATTTTTATTCTCGATATCTAAATTTTATTTAGGATTTAAAATTTTAAATTATTTCATCTCTGTACATTTTAATAGAAATGTTGATAAGACTTAAATTTTAAACTTAATACTCTAATCTTTGCAATAAAAATGCTTTGAATAAAAATAATAATAATCAATTAATATAATTCAAAAATAAATTAATTACAATAATTAGATATTTACACAAGTTTTTCCACGTCAATGAGTTTATCATATTAATCTGTATATTGAAATTTCACCACAATAGGTTTATATTGTTCTTCCGTTTAAAAGCAAAGTATAGACAAAATCGAAAAACTATCCACAAAGAAAGTCAAATAATTTTAAGAGATATGGAGAAATAAATAATATGGTTGGAAACAAATAACAGAATGAAGGAAGAAAGAGATATATAATTA
>Ga0099825_1001069_pt1 | contig 33628 bp, 20 predicted proteins | sample SiratroredBW_FD_76838 | JGI IMG/M metagenome (GOLD analysis project Ga0099825, IMG submission 76838) | Root nodule microbial communities of legume samples collected from California, USA - Siratro red BW | ecosystem: Host-associated > Plants > Roots > Nodule | place: USA: California | collected...
CAACAACTAAGGAATAACGAAAAGTATTATAGCAATCAGTATTTGATCCTTCTTCTGAATCTCTGATATCACCTGGAAATGAGAATCACAATAAGCAATGATGCTGGAAGAAATTAGAATAACAGAAAAGAGAAGAACTCAATAACAGAGGAGAGGAGAACTCACATTCCACACACTGTCTCTTCTCCTGCCCTTCAGCAGGTATAATTCTCTAGCCACTTGGGTTGTTGGCTCATTCTAGTGCTCCTCTTCACTTTTTCAATGGTCTGTGAATTTTTATTTTTGGGCCTCATTATATTATTATTTGTATCATGTTAGAACATGCAATTTATTCAAGGCAAGTGGGAAAAAATTGAATCAATTAAAAGATAATTAAACATGTAACGTATAAATAAATTAAACTAACCTAAACTCAAAGGAAATATGAACAAGACATAAACTAAGACAAAAAATGAAGAAGAATGACTTATTCCTTGAAAACCTTCATGCCTAACTCAGGTGCCATTTGATGGGAGCATCTTCTAGAAGTGGACGAAAAATTTTAAAACTTTCCCAAGTTTCTTAAGAAAATTGGATTGCTCTTCCAAATAATGATTGTTGAAGGAGAACTAGGAAAATATTACTCTCATATGCTACCCAAGACAACAAGAATAATGCATAATGCTATAATTCAATTTCCATTCAATCAAAGGGTAAGTTGTACGTTGAATAAGGGATCTTATATAAATGTTAGCCATTTGGCCTTCATGACACAAAAAATGTGAGACTAACGAGTTAGGGACGTCATACACACGAGCGCCTAAAGTTAGAGCCTTATTTTATCCTATTTTATAGTTATGCTACTTGATGTGGGACTCCATGCTTTATGTCTCTTCTCCTTGGATGAAGTTAATCATTTTCTCTAGGGCTTTTGGCTAACTTTTTAAGCCCATATTGAGATTGTAATTAAGGAACAAAGGAGACGACTTATGTCTCTACAAAATCCTACAAGAAATGCAAGGGAAAGATATACTATACAATTTAAGAAGAAAGAAGAAAATTCTAGTATTTCTACTCTTCTAATGTAGAATCCTCTTCTTTGAAACTTCATCTTCTTCTATCCTCGTAGTCAATATGGTTTTGTGGCTAGGTAGTTTCCATCAAAAGAAATCTAGATGACACTTGATTTTGATTATAACAAATAATATTTATTTTTAGTAAACTAATATCTCGATTTCAAACATTTTCATCAAGAAAAATTACATACTTATAAGAAGCTCAAACTTATCTAAGTCATCAAATAATCTTATGACATACAAACTCCAAGATAATGCTCTTATTAAAGCTCATACAATAGAAGATGAAAGGCTCAAGACAAAGCTCTGTAATATTATGTTAATTTAGTTTGAATCTGTTAGACTAGAAACCATCAACATGTTAACTCACAAATTCCAGTAAAGACTCTAACATAATATACCTATTTTATGTTGTTGTATGCTTAAAATAGTATTGTCAATATATAGAAAGAATATTCATAATTCAAGAAACATTAAAGCACGTCAAGCAAAAATCCATAACAACTAAATGGCTACCAACTCCGGTTACAATTTATGACATACAATAGAAGATCAACTAAATGGCTACCAACTCCGGTTACAATTATGACATACAATAGAAGATCAATAAGAAAGTAAGTCATTCTTATTTAATATACATAAAAAACTACAAGTGAAATAAGAATACTTGTAACCGTATTTATCATTAGAACCATTTTTAGAAGATATTGATCCAAAACTTCTAAAAGAATATCAATTCTGTGATTTTTTCTTTATGACAAGATCAAAAATTGATAGAAGGAAAGAAATATTAATTATTTGATTTTGTTTTTATGACTAGAATCAAATTATCATTAATTTTGTTTATTTTGTGTTTTTATGATAGTATCAGGTTATAATATTTTTATTTATTTTCTTCCTTTAGCTACACAGCTATACCTAGAATAGGATGGGTATATTATTTGTATATATTCAGTTCTTTGTTTTAGATCAATACACAGAAAAATAGAGAGAATATTTTTATTCTCATATCCTCTCATATTCTATGCTCATCTTTGATCATATCTTTATTTTCATAATAATCATTTATCATTCATAGAAAGAAGAATTGGATGTGCCTAGTATTGGAATAATCTAATATAAAAACTTAATACTTATTTGTTTAGTCTATTATAAATTTTGACTATCTTTCACAAATTGTTTTACGAAAACCTTTTAAAAACCTTTTTCAATAAGAAGACAATCACCGTGAGATCATTTGTCATCAATTATCTTGCAAAATATGTAAAGTGTTTCAATAAAGATATTCAACATTTTTTTAAGAGTTAATAAATTATTTTCAGATATGCCATTTAATAATTTAACTTAAATTTAAAAGCATATTCAAAACGTATCAGAAGACGTTTTCATGGACGGAAAAGATATTTAGAATATATGTTTGCGAAAGGGATGCCGTATTCTTCAGTTTTGGTATTAATGAATCATATGATGGATCCCTGTTTTTATTGTAACGTATTATACATTGTTGGTTCTCGGAAAATTTTATGGCTCAACTTATCAGTAGCTAGTTTCATCCAAGGAGAGAATTTTATAGATAGAACTCATTGGGTGAAGGGCTAAGAATGTACATAATTTTTTTTTAAATTAAAACACCCCTAATATGTGTATTGATAATTAGAAAAAAAATTATAAAAAGAAAATGCTAGTTTAACACTATTATCCACAATATACTTCTATTCATACTGATTTTTGTTAATAAAATATTATATATTAATAAAATAATAATATATAAGTATTAAATGGGTATGGAGAATGAATAATGATGTCAAAATATCACCACTAATAAGCGTTGATTTTTAGTTAATTTTTAGAGATTTTATGGTTGATTTTGTTATTATTTAGGTTGATTTTGTTGCTAATTCAGTTTAGATTTGATTCTTTTTTATTTTATTAGTTATTTTTCAATTTAATGTGTTCGATTATGGAGAGAGAAAATCTGTTGAGAATTAGGTTTAATCCAAAGAGAGCAGAAGAAGCGGCGCTGAATGGAAAAGAGTAGCAGAAAAGAAGAGTTTAAGTGACTTTTCGCTTAAGCTAAATGAGCAGCTTGGGCTAAAACTCACTTAAAGACCAGCATGTGTGAAACCCTAAATTAAGGAGGTCCGCATTACTGAGGGCATGATTCACGAAATAACTGCTGCGCGATGACCTAATTGAGGAGGCGAAAGCTATAAAAAGGATGGAGGGCAAACGTAAAGGGCACCACTCATCATCCATCATTCACCTTCTCTCGTCCTTGGATACTTGTTGGAGGCCGCCACCGTCATCAAGCTTATTCTTTTCTTTTTCTTTTGTAATTTCATGGCTACCATGCGTAGCTAAGTCTCTCACTCTTGGGATTAAATGTAAATTCTCTTCTTCAAATGCACTCTTGATCTTAGTTTGATTTCATTTAATTCAATACCTTTGTTTTACATTTCATTCTTACTTTGATTTATTTTAGATTTCTTAATTTGACTGAAAACACTTTTTGAAATCAGAACTACGTAAATGCACTGCATGTATAAGTTCAGGGATGGATTATAGTGCGGTGACTGTTTATCAGAACTAATCTTAATGCTGATTAAATTATTCTAATAACTAGGGATAGAAGCTAGGTAATTTGGTTTATGAAATTCAATGCTAGAGGAATCAAGTTGAAAAGGCTTTTATTTTCACAAATTGTAATTGGAAGTAATTACATTGAATTAGGTTAAGAGTGTACACAAAGAAAAGTATTATTATTCAATCCCAATCCCAAGGCCTTTATTATTATTGATTTTATCACTTTTATTATTAATTGTTTTATTGTTAGGTTCTTTAAATTTCCCAAACAAAATCATTATTATTACTTGTTTTTATTCACCATACATTGATACATATTCAGTTTTCAATCAAATTCCGTTCCCTGTGGATCCGATACTCTTCTTACTTATTATATATATTACTTGAGGACTCAGTACACTTGCTTCCGATACTCTTCTTACTTATTATATTACTTGAGGACTCAGTACATTTGCTGAAAATTCGTTAACAATCACCTATTATAAAATTCTTCCGTACCTTTCATAAAAACTGAAATTACCAAAGAATTTGTTTGTGGATAATTTATTCCAAAAAAAACCTATTTAATCATCGGTAATAAGCAAATTTCTCATAATACTTTTTCACTTTTTAGGAAGGAAATAAAGGTTTTTTTTTTTTATTTTGGTGTACTTTGCAATTTTAATTCCCAAAATGGATAGAAAAAAATTTATTTACCCAAATTCTGCCAACTAGATAGACATAAGTTCTGGTCAAAATAAAAGTGGCATACTAGCAATTTCAATTAATGACATTAATTAAAATTGTTTCACTCTCTTCAATCATTGTCATTAATTAAAATTGTTTCTCTCTCTTCAATATTTTTTTAAATTATTTGATACTGTGATCCTTAAGTTTAACAATTAACAAAATAAATAATAATCATTATTAATAATAATTAACAAATAATTTGTTAATTATTTAACACTATGTTTTTTACTTTAATAATTAACAAAAAAATTAATAATAATTAACAAAATTGTAATAAAAAATTAAGACATACAAATTTATTTTAAATTAAAACAAAATAACATAATGATAATAATAAAAAGTATAATTCATATTAAGAGATACAAATTTATTTTAAATTAAAATAAAATAACATAATGATAATAATAATAAGAATAATTTCATATAAATTTAATTTAAAAAATAATTATTATTATTGAATTCACTTATTATTAATTATTATTATTATTATGTTATTTTATTTTAATTTAAAAATAATAAAAATAATTATTAAATTCATATTATGTTATAGTTTTGTTAATTATTATTATATAATGATTATTATTTTTTATTATTAATTGTTAAACTTAACCATCATAATATGAAATAATTAAAAAATGATTGCAGAGAGAGAAATGATTTTAATTAATGTCATTAATTGAAATCGTCAGCATGTCACTTTTATTTTGACCAGTTTGAAATTATGTCTATCTAGCTAGCAAAACTTGTCCATTTTGATAAATAAATTTTTTCTACCTATTTTAGGAATTAAAGTTGAAAAGTACTCCAAAATGGGCAAAAAGTCGGAAATAAACATGTGAGAACTATCCTTATTTTTATAATTTTTACACACTTTCACACTACCAATCAATTATTCTTTCAACCATTTTCACTCTAGTTTTTCCTTTCGCTTGTCTTGCGATATGCATGGTAAGCAAAATGGAACAATTAAGTGGCACTGAATAAATATTGGTGGTTTGTTTTTTAGATATAACACAAGGTAAAGAAGATCGAGTAGTATAGAAGTAGAATTCGCACTAGTAGAAAGATGACCTTCTATATCAATTTTGGAAGACTTTTTATGTCAGTTTTTGAACCGACGTAGGTGTTGGCCACGTAAAAGATTCTTGACGTTGGTTGAAAATAGAAACCGACATCATATACCCAACTAAAATAACTAAATTACAGCGTACGACGTGGATACTACATCGGTTGTAAGCTACAACCGATGTAATAAAGAACTTTTTACGTCGGTTTTGAGCTACAACCGATGTAGAAAGTGCTCTATTACATCGGTTGTAGCTTACAACCAACGTAAAAAGTATTTTTTTTTAAATTTAATGGGTTGATAAATCTCTAATCGATACAAGAAAATACCACAAAAAATTTTAGATTTTTCTAGCAAGTATAAATATGTGAAATCGAAGGATACAAACTAAAAATGTACCAGTGAGAGTGAAACCGCAGAGCGAATCCACCCAAAACGCGAATCAAAAATGTCAAGTTAAGGAGTGCTGCAAACCAAACTTGAAGAGTGAACGGAATTGGTGGAGTGATTGAAGTAATGACACAATGACACGCACAATAAGGAAGGAGAAGGCAAAGCCAAAGGGCTAAGTGAAAGAGAATGAAACATAAGAGTAAAGCACGAGAGTACTATAAATCTCTAATTTTAAATCGAGGGAGATACTACGTCGGTTGGGATAAATCTCTAATTTTAAATCGAGAGAGATACTACCCAACCGACGTAGTATCTGGCTAAATTTAAAAAAAAAATTCTCAAAATTCACTCACGCGTTGCGTGGGAGATACTATGCCGATTGGATCTCCCAACTATCCAACCGACGTAATATGACTACATATTATGCATAAATATCTATACTGTATTTTAATCAATTTTAATTTTATAATAATCAATTAAATATGTTTAACTTGCACAATGTCCATAACCTAAAATATTACTATTAATTAATTAAACTTTCTTTGTTAGGATTCAAAATAACTAAAATATATATTTTTGTTATAAATTTCATACCTTCCATTAAATTAATTAAATTCATAACTTTTTCAAAAATACTTTTACTATTTCTCACAAATTTCTACTCAACAATTTTTTTCAATTAATTTTTCTCTATATATAAACACAACCTTAATACTCTACCAAACCCACCCTGAATTCCAACCTTGTAAACTGCCTTCAAGTACCATACATGACTGAATAAGAAAAGAAAAAAGGAAAACAGTAATGTCTGTAGACGAATGAAGTGCATCGAGATCCGTTACTCCAATGTTGGACGCAAACCACTGATAAAAAGAAACAGTGCCACACACCATGCGATTTAAAGACATGAAAATTGCTCAGAAATTCAGAATTTAGAATGTTCAAAGCTACAAATTCCCATGCAGCATGGAAGAGCGTGCAGTAGGATCAAATCACTGGGACCGAAGTGCGCTGCCTATGGTCCAACATACTGACAAAGCAATGGCTTGTCCTCTTTTGCGACTTCGGACAAACACGCGCTCACTCGCGTGAATATCTGCGAAATGGTCAGAAAATGGACATTCTATTCTATGGCATTGCAGTTTGTGTCCCTGTGTTTGTGGCAGTGACACTGTTAACTTAAAGATTGCTAAAATCTCTGTGCTTTGACTATGCTTCCAATGGCAGACATTCTTTCACAACTTTACAAAACTAATCGCTCTTCGTTTTCTTCTCGTACCACACATCTGTATTATCAGTTTTGATGCAAACAGGTAGATTATAGTTTATGACAATGTTTTAGTAATTGTATTTCAAATGTTTAAATTTGAGATTTCTGACTACTCTGAAACAGCCTTACATAGTTTATCCATTTGTTTGATTATCATTTTATATGCTTTTTTTCTGTCCAATTTTTGTATTTTTTTTTTATTCTTCCGTTCTTTACATTTTGTATTTTTTTTTTATTCTTCCGTTCTTTACATCATGTCTCAAAAAATGGTTCGATATTTTAACATTTTCCCATTAGTATACCTTGACTCTCCTATAAACCATCGTTCGAATATAAGACGAAAAAAGAAAATTTTGAAATGATAAATAATGTAATAATAAAGAAGGATGAGATTAGTGTAAGAAATTAAGTATAATAAAAATTAGTTATACGTAATACCAATACCTAGAAGCTCGATCATTTAGACCGTTATTAAATTTAAACTGTGTTTTCTTGGATTAAATATTCTAATTATTTTATTTTTTTATTTAAATAATTATTATTAGAATTTTTCATACTTTATGAACCTTTTCTATTTATTTGCTATACTTTTTTTTTCATAAACTTCATAATATTGAAGTAATGTTTGTAAAAACAAAGTATTTCAAAATATAAAAAATCTACCACTGTATTGATCAAATTTCACGAAAAAATTTATTTATTAAAAAAAATTCCTTTTTAAGTATCACCAAAAGTTATGCATGAGAAATCATAAAACAAATATAATGTAGATAAATATTTTTTTTAAAGATATATAGATTATTATTATTATTATTATTATTATTATTATTTTTTTTATTTTTTTTTATTTTTATTATTATTTAGGACAAATCATTTGAGTTTAGAATAAGAGTATACGAAAGAAATTCAGAAACCAAAGGACAAATGAATGGTTATTTTAAGCTAAATTATTCTACCGCAGGAATAATTAGTACGTTTTAGCAGGAATTAAACTATATAAGAATATTCTCCAGTCAAATTAAATAGAATAACAATGAAATTAGAATAACTCTTTGTTGGGTTTAGGATAGACGTTGGAAAATTTTGGCATACACACCCCTAATCTCGAAGAATGTCTACATCTTTAGGCTTTTCTCTATGGATTAGAATGATCATTGAGGCGTCTTTTGATGCTTATTCTACGCCAAAAAATTAGGCAAAGTACTTTATAGTCTCTTGCACTCTTACACAATGATAATGGTAAGTACATTAACATATTATTTATAAATCATTCTCTCTTCTCTCTAACACAAATCTATCTGCATCTGATTTATGAAAACTGGATGAATAATTAATTTTATATTTTTAGGTTAAAATTGACAAGATGAAAAAAAATATAATAATCCACGTTGCTCAATCAAAGCTTAACAATTACAAATATAATTTATTTAGTTAAAATTTAATTTAATTTATTTATTAAGTTTTTATAAAAGGATATGAAATGGATCTACAATAATAATATATTTTAAAAGACTAAAATTTTTGATAAAAACAAAATCATACTTCTAATTTGACCAAATAAATGATAATTAAACGAATTGTTTTATTAAGGAAAGACTTTTTTTTTTCGGCTAAAGGAGGACATTTTAGAGGATATAGATAAAAGACTTATACAAAGAAACTAATTATGTGATTTTGTCTTTATCGTAGAATCAAATCATCATCAATTATGTTTATTTGTTTTGATGACGTTATCAGATTGTAATAATTTTATTTTTGTTTTCTTTATTTAACTATATCTAGAATGAGTACAGTACTTATATATATTCAGTTCTCTATTTTTGATGAAATATAAAAAATACAGAAAGAATATTTTCATTTTTATATCCTTTATTAATTTTTATTAATCTCTTTATTTTTTATAATAGTACATGAATACCCTAACCGATGTACGAAATTCATACATGTTTAAAATATAGACAAGGTATGGGATTAGAAACACTAATTAAGAAAAGAACCATTGAACATTGTTTTGCTTAGCCTTGAATCATTATTTCTATTATCTTATCTTTATTACATATAAGATTCCAATAATTACAAAAAGAGACACTCCGAAAGCACGATATTGTTACGCATCATACTAGAAAAGATGACGAATAGGACAACATTTTTATTTTTATTTTTTACATTTTTACAGACATCCAAACTTGATAAAATTGACAGAAGAATTACTAAGTAATACTTTTGAAATCAAGTCATGTATAAACCGTGTTCCAAATCATTTTTCTTAGAGAGATAAAAAAAAAGGAAGGAAAACATTTTGTCAAATATCTCATGGAAAATCCCCTCCAAGTGAGATAATACTCTTCTTTAAATATATTAGTTTTACATGTTATCTTGTAAAAAACTGACAATAAATTTCAAAGTGACACAAGAAATTTCAGACAGACATAACAACTCTTCCAAAAGGTTTTTAAAATATCAAATGAGGAGAGAGAAGCATATTCCTAACTAAAGTTGGGTTTAGGTGCTATTACAATCAATTCAAACTCAAATAGTTCAATCTTTCTCAAATTATATTATCTTTTTCCTATTATCATATCATATATCTTCCCTATATAAGCTACAAATTTTCCTTATTCGGTGCTACCAGGTACAAGCACGAGAAAAGAGACGTTAGAGGTTCTCACTGTGAATCCACAAATCATGTGAGAAATGGAGAAATGGACCAACTCTCCATTTTTTACCTTTCTTGAAATGTAGTAGGAAAACCAAAAGGGTGACAAAAATCTACCACTCTCTGAAAGGCACATATTTCTCTACTGCACAAGCTAGAGTAAGATGTAGCCTCTGTCGACGGACACCCTATATTATACCATATTCAAAGGATAATAAAGGGAGTCAAACAACATGATATACATAAAGCATCACCTCCATTCAGCTACCTGACTTTATTCTAATGTAAAAAACAATATAAAATTTTAATGATGTAAACCTTTAATATATTCTCCATGGAATGTTGGAACTTTCTATATCCAAGGCAGATACGTTGTAGGTTATAAAAATACTATATAATTCAAATCTGAGAATTTTATCTTCGTTGCAACATATATTTATTGGTGCATGAATAATAAAAACAAAAGTTTCTCGAAACACGACAATTTCCGCAGTGAAACTGCCTCTAGCATGTTTGGCTGCGCATGATGTAACATCACAATGATTTTCTTTCACAATGTACGGGTCCTGAATGTATAGGAATTGCAGTCGAATATTTACCTTATTCAATTCATTGATACAACTAAAATGTTCCGGTCTTCATCACATTCGTAACAGTATGGCAATCACTGTCTTTTCAAGTGATTGTTAGACTCTGCTTTTTGGGGGCTTGATGTATTGTCACTGCTTGTTAAAAGAATATATCAAATAGTCGCCTGAATCTAATTACTATTTACTTCACGAAAATATACTTGACAACCGGGATGAGATAATGCTTGCTTACGTGGTAAATGATATTTTTACCTTAAATTTATATTTTGAAAGGTATTAGAGGATACTTAAAAAAAAAAAAAAAGACATCAATTTCATTGTGTAAAGAAGTTTAAAAGCATGAACTTTATTACGTGAGAAGTGTTGGAAAATGGAACTCTCCCACCAAGGAAGGATAGAAGGAGAAAGGAATAGGTTCAAAAGAGTTGAGAAAGATTTTGGATGAAAATGTAAATTTATTACGAGGAGTGAGATCATTTAAGCGAGATCATTGAAGATAGGTGATGAGTATCTTTTTATTCAACTTAAAATATTTAACTTTGATTTTATTAAATTATCACCAGTAGAAAAAAAGTCTTTAGAGTTGGTTCTCGGAGCCCCTTAAATGTCGGTTCCCTCACCAACGTTGAATCAGGTAACGTTGAAAGTATTCAAATACGACGTTGATTTTAAAACCGACGTCAAATATTCACCCACCACGTCGGTTTAGCACAAACACTGACGTCATAGACCAATTTGAGAAAAGTGGAAGTGAGTTGTAGAGAAACAACCACAACGTCGGTTAAGGCAAAAGTCGACATTGTATAAGGTATACAGCGTCAGTTTTGGGCCAAAACCGACGTGGTACAGACCTTGAATTTTAATTTTGGCCTGTTACCAAAATCGACGTTGTATAGCCTATACAATGTCGGTTTTTGCCTTAACCAACGTTGAGGTTGTGTATTTTTTTAAAATAAAAGACGAATTATCTAGAAACCATTATCCCTACATAACAAATTGACAGTACACATAATTTTCCAGCTAGAACAGTTCAATTCATAATGAGAATTATGTTTACATGCATATATACACTTATATAAGTTGTGACATTGTACATATATATAAACTAATCTACAAAAGAAGTTTTATAGATATCTACAAACTGCTTCTAACTTGGAGGAAATATCTCGCCCATTCTTTTCGAAGTTCTTCTATTGTTTGGCTATCTAATGGCTCTTGATATTGAAAAACCTGAAATAAATGTAGAAACTTGAGTTAGACTTGAAAATCAATTAACATATGAACAAACTTAAGACATGTTCTTACCCGTTCCCAAGGATCTGTGATACTAGCACGTGCTATTATTCTCATCCAGTGCATGATATAGTATCCACATTCCCACCCTCCTTGTTGCTTATTGCACTTTCATTAAATCAAATAATTGAATGCTAATTTTAATAAACTTACTTTAGAATTAAATTTAGAATTACATGCCTTAGGATATATCCAATGGAGGTTTTGGGAGGAGGATGTGGATCTACATCCAAGATAATTATCCAAAGTCAATGCACTAAAATCCAATATGTTTAATAAATTGCATATTATACAAAAAAAGAGTGATATATTATTTAAAGTTAATTAAATGATACATTTGTACTATTTATTTCATATTTGGAGTTGCCTTCTTATGTAGGGAACAAAACCAAACAATTGTGTTATCTATGGGACACACAAGCATCAGTTGCCAATGAAACCTAATAAAAGAAATCTATTAATCTCATATTCTCAACATTACTTAAGATGAAAATATAAAGATTTGAAACTTACGCATGGATAATAGGGGTAAAGTAAATTTTCTTTTTGGATTCGGAAATCCATCTTTGAATATAATTTTGAGTGTTAATCCTTTTATTGCCACTCCTTTGTATATGATGTGACTCAAGAAATCCATAAATATCTGGATTCCCTGTGCTATAAACTAAATTATTTATGTACCTGCATTATTAAAATCAATATTAGTAATAGTAGTTGATGAAATAAGTCAAATTTTATAACATGTAGAAAGATATACTTACATCATCCATAACTGAATACATGCAATGTTTTTAACATCTGGTTCCCCTGAATTATTTCCAAGATGTCTTGCATATATATGTACAAGCGACACCAGCATTGTCCACCCCAAAGATGGATGCTTCGCATTCAATTTCAAGGGGATTATTAAAGTACTCGTGGTAGATCTTAGTAAATTCCTGAAGTGGATTGACTTCTGACTCATGTGCACCTAGGACTACCAGCTAGTGATGGTGATTTCTGTTTCCTCTCACGGTCCTGTAACACATAAACAAAATGTATCAGTTCAAATAGCAGTAAGTTTGAATTTAAATAAGTTTAAGAGAAATCTTCACAATATACTCGAGGCCTTCTAAAAATGGGTTGTAGGATACGTGTAGGCCACACAATAAAGGTACAGGTGCCTCTCCCACAAATCTAACCTCTATTTGGGCACAAGCACCTCTGCATTTGCCTGTCTAACCTCTTCGACGACTACTCTAGAAAATTCATCTCCAAGTAGCACTGTATGGAGCGTCGAAGACGTGACAAACACTCTCCCAATGGCCACCAATCGAGGAAGATCTTCAACAAATAATTTACACTGATATGACGTATTAGTGATTGTGTCTTCCTCCTTGTCCTCAGCAGCACAACTCCCCTTTGTGCTAGCTTTGCCATATGTAGGTAGTACTACACCTTCCTGCAAAGGAGTGTGTTGCTGTGAGATCCCCATGGATTCTAACTTCTCATCAAATTCTCTTCTTAACTCTTGTCTTAATTTATCTCGTAATCTTTCTTCAATTTGAGACGCCAATTGTTCTTGTATTTGAGACGTCAATTCATCTTTAAGTTGAGATATCTGATCCATTATATTTACATTTTGAGAAGAGCTAGAACGAGGAGCAGAACCAAAATATTGTCTCACCCAAACACCATATCCAGCAGTCCACACACGATCGGGGTGTTCCTTGGTCCCAAGAGCAGTAGTCAATATATCTTGTCTTCCTTGATTGACAAAACTGCCCTGGGAGTTCTGCTCCACTAGAGAATCCTGTAAAAAATAATTCAATATGTCAACATTGTACAATAATAAGACATTAGATATGATGATTAAATTATTATTAACTTACAATCCGCTGGGCAACCTCAAGTGCCTGTGGAGATGTCATCTGCCCTCCAGGTTTAGTCCTAGCCATCTTCCATTTCTCATGGCGACTAGGAGGGGATGGAGGAGAGATGACATCATTTGAAGATGATGCTTCTTGTAATCTTTTTAATTTCTCTTCCATCATCCTCTTTCCTAATAAATCATAACCCTCCACCCCGAGATAACCAGTGGGGGGTGACATTCATGTGCTGAATGTCCTGGGCTTTCTTCCTCTTCTCCTACACAATAAAAAACTTTGTTGTCAAGCCATATCATTTAATGAAATTATGATGGAAAAAACAAACGTGCCTAGACTCATCCTCTCTAGATTGGACAAATTGTCTCCAAGTGTCTTCATCAAGAGAGTATTTCTCACAAGGGAACTTTCCCTTGTATTTTTCAAAAACATACCAACTAGTCAAGTTGGTCTTGAAATTTCTCCATTTAATAGCAATGTTGGACATAATTTTCTTTCTAGTAACTGAAGAGGTTTCAAACTCAAAGTTTGTCTGCAAAATAAAATAATCAAGTCATTAAATTCAATAAGCTTAAGGGTGAATTACTTATAGTAAGATCCTGCCAAATCATATTTTTCTCAGCTTCAGTCACATCATCCCAGGTGGGAAGCAAAATAGAGACTTTGGTGCATGCTAAGATACCCAAATAGCTAGAAAACTAGAGACCGTTAGGCCCTGAAGCCCTACCAGTCTGAGGGTCGATTTGAACTGCGACCCTGAAACCACCAACTCGAGTAGCAGTAATACCTCTCAAACGTGTAGATTCTCTACTCTTCCTTGATGAATCAGCCATGACCTACAAAAAAGAACACAAACTTAAGATTAAAACTTACAAAAATGAGTATAATGAAGGTTATCAATGTTCAAATTAAAATAAAAACAACAAATAATTAAAGATTACTTGTTCATTCTGGCAATGTTACAATGTTTTCCCATATTCCTTTATTGTGATCACTCCGTGTAGCATGTACTTCATCAATATCATTTTCATCATTGATAGGAGGTAAGTGTCTTGAAAATGAGTTGTCAACATGTTGGACTATTGAGTCATCATGGTTATTAACATCATATTTCGTTCTCCCTTGTATATCAACTGACCACCTTTCGTTAGAAGGATCTTTGACATAAAAAACTTGTTTTGCTTGGTAAGCCATTATGAAAGGATCTTCTTTAGAACTTATCTTTGTGAGATCAACCTATGTAAAACCTAAGTCATCAACATGCACTCCTGTGTTACAATCAACCCATTTACACTTAAATACCGAAACTTCCCATATTTCTTCTATCACTCCAAAGTAACTTATTGTAATCATCATAGGATTGTTATCTTTTGAACTAGCAAAGTGCATTGACTCGGCCTCAAGTGTCACACCGCTATTCTGCATTGTACTTTTTTGATCCTCAGTGTTTGTGTAAAAAGAGAATTTATTAATATCATACCCAGACCATGTTATGACATCAAAGTTAGGTCCTCGTGCTAACCATTTTAATTCATCAACATCACAATCCTTTTCAAGAACTATTTGTTTAAAATATTTCAAAAACGTCTTGTTATGTTCATTAAATAACCACTTCTCATTTGCACGTGGGTTCATTATCTTTAACAACATTTTATGTTCATCTATGTAAGGAAGAGCATCATCAATATTGTTCAAAATATACAAGTGTGCTTGGAGTACCTGTTGTCGATCTTTTCGAACTATCCTCACACCTCGTGTGCCTTTGCCTTCATGCCTTCCTTCATACCGAGACCTCAGTACGCATATAGCATCTACTTCTAACATATACGTGGTACAAAACTCAATTGCTTGCTTTACAATATATCTCTCAACAAAAAGATGCTTATGGTTTATATGGATTCTTCATATACCCTTTGAATATCTTCATGCATCTCTCAATTGGGTACATCCATTGTAAAAACACAGACCACATATTCTAATTTCTCTCACCAGATGAACAATTAAATGGACCATGATATCAAAAAATGAAGGTGGAAAATACATCTCTAGTTGACACAAGAGAATGATAGCTTTATTTTCTAAGTCATCTAACCTAGTAGGATCAATTACTTTCCTACAAATAACATTGAAGAATAGGCAAGACGAGTGATGACTTGTCTAACATTTTTTAGTAGAATTCCACGAATAGCCACTAGGAGAAGGTCTTGCATTAGAACATGACAATCATGAGATTTTAAGCCAATAAGTTTCAAATCTTCCATTGAGCCAAGGCTTTTGATATTTGAAGAGTATCCTTGTGGTACTTTAACTACTCGCAAACACCCTAAAAAATTGATCTTTTTAGATTTTGACAAAGTTTGACATGCTGGTGGCAAGTACGTTCGTTTACCATGAGGTTAGGGCTGTAACTCAAAGCGAACACCCATCTCAACCAAATCCTTACGAGCATTTATTTCGTCTTTTTATTTCCTTTAATATTGAGCAATGTCCTAATTATACTATCACAAACATTCTTTTCCACGTGCATTACATCTATACAATGTCTAACATCTAACTTCGACCAATATGGAAGTTCAAAGAATATCGATTTCTTCTTCCATATGTTTCTCACACCACTATGCTTGACGGTTTTCCCATAATTGACTTCGATGTTGCTCACTCGGTTATACGCTTCATCTTTAGTTAAGGGTGGAGGTGCAGTCCTATCTTCCTGACAACTATTAAAAGCTTTTTTCAACCTATGATAAGGGTGGTTACGTTTCAAAACCTTTCGATGGCTAATGTAACTCCTCTCATATTTTAGCTGATGGTAACTTGTGTTCTCTTCACATATCGGACAAGCATGATGTCCTTTGACACTATAACCACTCAGAGTTTCATATGCTGGAAAATCATTAATCGTGTAAAATAACATTGCTAGCAAATTGAAATTGGCCTTCTCATGTGCATCAAAAATCTCAACAACTTCATCCCATAACAATCTCAAGTCTTCTATAAAAGGACTTAGATAAACATCTATGTCATTTCCGGGTTGTCTTGGTCTTGATATCATCATAGACATCATCATATATTTTCTCTTCATGTACAACCAATACGGCAAATTGTAAATAAATAGCAAAACAGGCCATGAAGTATGTTTGCTACTTAAATTACCGTATGGATTCATTCCATCAGTTGTAAGACTAAGTCTAAGATTCTTGGATCACTTCCAAATTCAGGATACAAAGAATCGATTTTCTTCCATTGTGGTGAATCGACAACATGCCGTAACAACCCACCACATCTTCTTCCATTTGCATGCCATGTCCAGCTCTTTGCATCGTTAACATTGGCGTAAAACCGTTTTAATCGAGGTATGATTGGAAGATACCACAATACTTTTGCAGATGATCCTTTTTCATGTCATCTTCATCCCCATCATCATCCTTTACTTTATATCTTGATACCCCTCATCTGGGACACTTATGCAATCCTTCGAATTCTTTTCTATACAGTATACAATCATTTGGACAAACATGTATTTTTTGGTACTCCATACCTATTGGACACAATATCTTCTTGGTCGGCAATGTATTACCTTGAGGAAGTATTTCATACAAAAATTCAAGTAATTCAGTAAAGCTTCTATCAATCCACCCATTTCTTACCTTCATATTAAATAATCATAATATTGCTGACAAACGTGAAAAACTTGAATAACCGGGATACAATTCTGTTAGTGAATCATCTTTCAAAGAATCAAACACATGGGCTTGGTGGAAACTCTTTTCTCCAATATCACGAATCATGTCTTCCATGCAATCTTTAGAATATATATTAGAATCTTCACACTGATCTTACTTAGATACATATGGTAAGTCTAGAACTTTACCATGCCAAGTTCACGTTGTATAGTTCTTCAAGAAACCATCGCTCTCCTATAAACTCAATATGTAGTCTTTTTCCATTCACACAATTCACACACGGACAGTAATATCTTCCATTTATTGATGCTCCATTCTGTTTAGCAAATTCTAAAAAATCTTCAACACCTTTCTCATTCACATCACTGATTCAACTTGCATGTATCCAACTTCGATCCATGACTACATTTAGTGAAAGATTTTCACACACATTACTCAATGACCAAATTAAATATAAATTGTCGGGGATTGAACATCCCCGGACTCAATACCCAAACGCGTTTCTTATATATCAAACTATAAACATGTAATATTTCAATACAGACAAGCATTCCAATCTTACACGCATTTCAATCATACAAGTATGATCAAACAAAATACAAATTGTCGGGGATCGAACATCCACAGACTCAGTACCATACGCACAACATATATATCAAACATACAGAAAAAAACATTCAAATCCAGGAGAAGCATTCCAATCATACAAATAGTCATTTCAATCACATTGTTATTCCATTTCAAAGATGATAAAAACACACCTTTTTGAAGAGTAGTGGTGACGCCAAACACAGAGAAGGAGGAACACACCCAAATGAGTCAAATGAACACTTCTAAAACCACCAAACCCAAAGAAAAAGTTAATAAAATATAAGCAAACGAAAATGGATGAGAAACAAACTAAAAACGAGTGAATAGAACTACCAAAAGCTTGAAATGAAATGCTACCTCGAACGGAGCTTCAAATGAAAATGGCATCATTCAAATGACGCTCTCAACCAAAATGAAGGACGAACGATAAAATGGAGATGAAGAGAGAACCTCACGAGCACAAAATGCAGCAAATGCAAGTCGGAACAGTGAAGGGAGACAGCGCGTGTAGTGGAGGGAGAAGAAAAGTCAAAGTGAAAAAGCAAGGCAAGATTAAAAAAGGGTATATCACGTCGATTGTGGGCTGAGAACCGACGTGATATACCCTGTAGAAATCCCAATTTCAAAATCAGGGGGGCATGGCGTCGATTCTAAGCCCATAACCAACGTTATGTTCAACCCTAATTTGTTTTCCAATTTATCAGGGGGTATGACGTCGGTTGAACTATCTAACCGACGTCGTCGTCCTATACATGACATCGGTTTTTTTGTATTAACCGACGTGATATATCAACCGCCAAATTAAATTTTTAAAATTTTGAATTTTTATTTTTACTGTCTTTTCCAAGACGGTTTTGAATGTTAACCAACGTGGGATATATATCACCACGTCGGTTTTTGTCCAACTGACGTTATGTATGTTCATTTATTTACAAAAAAAGCCACCGTATTTTTGACAACATCATTTTCAGTTTTAACCGTCTTTATACAATGACGTTAAACAATGTTTTTCTACTAGTGTTCAAAAGAGTAAATGTTTTACAAATGTGTTCTTGCCTTTCATAATACCTACGATATCCTATAGTGTTAAAATGACAGTCAACATTTGCCTTAACTCTCCAAGTTGCTGCCTAACTACTACCAATGTTGCCATGTTCTCTTTTTAATCAACAATGTTATTATATATGTTTCTGGAGGCCCTCTCTACAATAACTACTTCAACATTCTTTTTTCTTAAATTCTTCTTTAGGTAAGACTTTAGTGAAGAGATCAATATTTCTCAAATTTGTTTTGAGATTTCCTTCTTAAATTCACTTTAAGTTTTACCCTTTCTATATGTAGTCTTGCATATCTCTTGGATCTTTTATAAGTTATATCTCATGACTTATTCAAGTTTTGACACATTTCACTCGAACTCTTCTATATAATTTTTGTTTAACAAAAAAATTTGTTTAGTAATAAGATTCTTTCTTTATGTAATGAGAAAGTTGGTTTTGCAAACTAGTTGCAAAGACAATTTTTTTGTAAGAGCCAATACTGAAGAGCCATGTTACTCTTCCAATGATATTTTTTTGTCATTCCTTTACATCTCTTTTTGCTCTCTCATATACGAATGTTTTCCAATTATAAATCTGTAACATAAGTATAATTTGCCTCAAAAGTTTAACGAGTACCCAAAATGTGAGATATCCTCTTAATTTGAGTTTTCTATATATTTTTAAGAATTAGATTCAAAATATTTAACTACTTTTAATTATTTTAAAATAAATAGGTACATGAGTGTTAAATAACTAAGTGTGAGTCTAAGTCCCATATTGAGTGAAAATGAGAAAATTGAGTAACATATAAGAAAAGAGGATGCACAAACCCAATGACTTAAGGTTTTGGGTTGAAGGTGGTGTCATTCTCTTGTATGGGTTTGGTTCTTATCTCATTCTTGTTTGATCTTCTCCAGTTTAAATGAGTACAATTTGATCCCTGTATCCAAAGACATCGAGTCAAATTGGAAAGTAAAGGTCAATAATAAATAATTGTTTATCCAATATATATTCCTTTAGTTTGAGGTTTCTATAGTTTTGAGAATTAGATTTAAATCTTAACTAATTTTAAATATTTTGAAGTAATTAGTTACAAAATTCCTTTTGTCACTAACACCATCTCAAATTGAAAAATGAAGTTTAATAATAAATTATTGTTTATCCAATATAGAAAGACATAATTAGAAGTGGTCAGGATCAAATCGAAAAAAAATTAAAAATCACTAATATTGAAATTTTTGAATCAATTTAAAAATATACATTTTCCGTAATTAAGCCATGTTCACTTTAAAATTTTTGGAATCCATCAAATGAAAATCAAATATTTAAATATTATTATATCATTTTTTATTCACTAGTACGAAGAACGCATTCTACGTCAAGATAATACGTCGAATAAAATGAAATCGATATAAACAAAAATGTGGTGGCATTTTTGTAAATATTTGAAGAAATATTACGTCGGTTAACTCAAACCCGATGTAATATACCATATTCTACGTCAGTTGCCACTTTTAACCAATGTAAAAAAGACTGAAAATAGTAAAAATTCAAAATTTAAAAGATACTACATCGGTTGGGAGGTGCCAACCAACATCGTATGTAGCCGATATTACGTCGTTTGGGACCTTCAAACCGACGTATAATATCCTCTTTTGGCGCGTGATTGAAATTTGAAGAAAATTTGGTTACATATTATGTCGGTTGGGCGTTCTTGGGTATTAACTCTTGGGTATTACTTTTCTCTTACGCTTACATTTTCTTCTCCTTACCTCTCCCTCGCTGCCTCTTCCTCACCCTCACCCTAGCTGCCTCCTCCTCACCCTCGCTGCCTCCTCTTCACCCTCGTTGCCTCCTCCTCACCCTCGCTGCCTTCTCTTCTCAACCTCTCGCTGCCTTCTCCTCTCAACCTTCGCGTGGTGCCGCTTTTATTTTCACTAGTTTTCATTTGTATTTCGCGTGGTGCCGCTTTCTCTTCTCACTGATTTTCATTTGCATCTTTGTTGTTCACTAGTTTTGCTAGGGTTCGTTTTGCTCCATTTTCGACTTCTTCCATGTTCGTTAGGTGTGCGCAGGTTGAATGCTTGGTTCAACACCCCTTGCCTCTTCTCTTTACAAGAAGTTAACAATTTTGTAAAATTCATTAAAAATAGTTAGAAATTTATTTTTGACCCAAATTTTTTATCAGCATCTTAATTTAGTATATATTTGATGGTAGAGTTCTTATATTATATAGGTTTATAATAGATTCAGGGTTTGAAAAGTTCATGACGAAAAAACTTCAAATGACCATAACTTTTAATAGAGAGCTCGGATTGAGACGCTCCAAAAATGAAAGTTGTGTGAAATGTGATAACGAAGCCCTTGCCCAACCATAGATTGAGCCTCTGGAAATAACAAAATTCCATCGTGTAGGGTTTCTTTTTTATTTTTTTGTTATTTTTCATCTATTTTTTTAGATTGTAGCCTTTTATTTCACTTATCTATACTTGCTAGAAAATTCTAAATTTTTTTGTGGTGTTTTCTTATATCGATTAGAGATTTATCAACCCATTATTTTTTTTTAAAATGACTTTTTACGTCGGTTGTAAGCTACAACCGACATAATAGATGACTTTTTACGTCGGTTCTAGCTTACAACTGACGTAAAAAGTCTTCTTCTACGTCGGTTCTAGCTCTAACCGACGTAGTATTCACTTTTTTCAGTTATATTAATTGGGTATATGATGCCGGTTTCTATTTTCAACCGAGTAGTGACGTACATATTATGGCGGTTACATAATCGACATTGTATATCAAAGACTTTCTACGTCGCTTGCATCTACGTCAGTTGCATAAACGACATAAAATATTTTCTAGAACTGACGTAGAATGTCATTTTTCTACTAGTGATTTCACTCATATCTAAAAATACATGATAACGTGAGTAATAATCTATTTACGTATGAATAAGTAGTAAAAGAGTTGTCTTATGAAGGTTAGTCTTGAATGAGAAAAAGGAGATTTGTTAGACTTATAAGAAATAAATGTTTTGAATTATCTAGTATTTATATCACAATATATAATATTGAGGAACATATAAGAAAAGAAGACACACAAATCCAATGACTTAAGGTTTTGGGTTGAAGGTGGTGTCATTCTCTTATATGGGTTCGGTTCTTGTCTCATTCTTGTTTGATCTTCTCCTGTTTAAACGAGTACAATTTGATTCCTGTATCCAAAGACATCGAGTCAAATTGGAAAATAAAGGTCAATAATAAATAATTGTTTATCCAATACATATATTCCTTTAGTTTGAGGTTTCTATAGTTTTGAGAACTAGATTTAAATCTTAACTAATTTTGAATATTTTGAAGTATTAGCTACAAAAGTCCTTTTGTCACTAACACCAACTCAAATTGAAAAATGAAGTTTAATAATAAATTATTGTTTATCCAATATAGAAAGACATAATTAGAAGTATTCAGAATCAAATCGAAAAAAAATAAAAATCATTAATATTAAAATTTTTGAATCAATTTGAAAATATACATTTTCCATAATTAATCCATATTCACTTTAAAATTTTGGAATCCATCAAATCAAATCAAATGAAAATCAATTATTTAAATATTATTATATTGTTTTCTATTCACTAGTACAAAAAATGCATTCTAACGTCAGATAAAACGGAATCGATGTAAACAAAAATGTGGTGGTATTTTTGTAAATATTTGAAGAGATATTACGTCAGTTAACTTAAACCCGACGTAATACACCATGTTCTATGTCGATTGCCACTCATAACCAATGGAAAAAAGACTGAAAAAAGTAAAAATTCAAAATTTGAAAAATTTCAAGATACTACATCGGTTGGGAGGTGCCAACCGACGTAGTATGTAGCCTATATTACATCGATTGGGACCTTCAAACCGACGTAATATCCTCTTTTGGCGCGTGAGTGAATTTTGAAAAAAATTTGGTAAAATTTGGTCAGATACTACGTCGGTTGGGACCCAACCGATATAGTATGTCCCTCAAGTTAAAATTAGAAATTTCAAGAGAGATATTAACTCTTGGGTATCACTTTTCTCTTATGCTTATATTTTCTTCTCCTTCACCTTCTCCTTACCTTTCTCTGGCTGCCTCTTCCTCCTCCTCACCCTTGTTGCCTCCTCCTCACCCTCACTGCCTTCTCCTCTCAACCTCTCGTTGCCTTCTCCTCTCAACCTTCGCGTGGTGCCGTTTTTATTCTCACTAGTTTTCATTTGTATTTTGCGTGATGTTGCTTTCTCTTCTTACTGGTTTTCATTTGCATCTTTGTTGTTCACTGGTTTTGCTAGGATTCGTTTTGCTCTATTTTTGGCTTCTTCCATGTTCCTTTGGTGTGCGTAGGTTGAATGCTTGATTCAACACCCCTTGCCTCTTCTCTGTACAAGAGGTTAGCAATTTTGTAGAATTCATTAAAAATAGTTAGAAATTTATTTTTGACCCAAATTTTTTATTAGCATCTTAATTTAGTATATATTTGATGGTAGAGTTCTTATATTATATAGGTTTATAATAGATTTAGAGTTTGAAAAATTTAGGACGAAAAAACTTCAAACGATCATAACTTTTAATAGAGAGCTCAGATTGAGACGTTCTAGAAATGAAAATTGTTCGAAATGTGGTAACAATGCCCCTGCCTAATTGTCGGTTGGGCCTCTAAGAATTCCAAAATTCCATCATTTAGGGTTTCTTTTTCTTTTTTTTTATTTTTCATATATTTTTTTAGATTGTAGCCTTTTATTTCTCTTATCTATACTTGCTAGAAATTCTGAATTTTTTTGTGGTGTTTTCTTGTATCTATTAGATATTTTCCAACCCATTATTTTTTTTTAAAAAAATTGACTTTTTACGTCGGTTGTAAGCTACAACCGACGTAATAGATGACTTTTTACATCAGTTCTAGATTACAACCGATGTAAAAAGTCCTCTTCTACACCGATTCTAGCTCCAACCGACGTAGTATTCACTTCTTTCAGTTATATTAGTTAGGTATATGATGTCGGTTTTTATTTTCAACCGAGTAGTGACGTACATATTACAGCGGTTACATAACCGATGTTATATGTCTAAGTCTTTCTACATCGTCTACATCTACGTCGATTACATAAACGACGTAAAATATCTTCCAAAACCGATGTAAAATGTCATTTTTCTACTAGTGATTTTACCCATGTCTACAAATACATGATAAAAGAGAGTAACAATATATTTACGTATGAATAAAGTAGTAAAAGAGTTGTCTTATGAAGGTTAGTCTTGAATGAGAAAAAGGAGATTTGCTAGACTTATAAGAAATAAATCTTATGAATTATCTAGTATTTATATCACAATATATAATATAATACATATATTAATAAAATAAAGCAGTAAAATTTGGTTTTGTTTGGCTTAAAATTTTTTAATTTTTAAATCAAACTAAATCGAACCACGTGATACTTTTAATGTCGACATGATAATTTTAATGTTAGATTCGGATGTATTTTATTTTTAACTAAAAACTGAATTACCACATACACTCGTGTGGACATAGTGGTATATTAACATCAAGTAAAAGATTCTAAAGCTGAAATGAACAATAAATGAAAAATTTAAAAAGCTAAACCATAGATTCATCAATAAACTCACTCAAGCCAAAACATGATGGAAAGAGATGTACTGAAATCAACGCAATATCCACAAAATTTCAACAATATTTCAACAAATTAAGTCCAACAATCTTGAACACGTAAACGGGTTTTCATTTGTAGCATACAGTATTTTTAACCACTGAGAAGGGTCGATATTGATAATATCCATATATTTCGAATTCATAATTACTATATTCAACATTCACAACCCAGTTGGGTCAGCCTATGTTTGAATAGATATGATGAGGTCCTAGATTCAAACTTGATACCGCAATTCTACTTCAAGAAAGAAAACAATATTGAACTTTCTCATACAATGAAACACAAAACATCAAATGGAAAACAAAACAAAATAGTAGAACAGATTACGATTCAAAGAAAAGGAGCTAACATCCCTAGCTTTTTAATCTTAAAGAGAAAAGTACTCTAGCTATATATCCTCCAAGGTTCAAAACTCTTCGTATTGGGATTGGGAAATTTATGGAGTTTGATTAAAATTTGTCTCCAACAAGATAAGGGAAATGGAAGCCATGCATATAACCAAAACCAGAAGCTTCTTGACAGGCTCTATAGATGGTTGGTAGTAGTGGAAGAAGAGCTAAAGCCAGAAATATCAGTCCAAGATGCAGGAGTAGCACTGCTCCAATATTGTTCACTCACTGGATTATTGTTCCCCAAGAAATGGGTTGGCAAGTTAGGTTCCCTACCATCTTCCATCTTCACTGAAGCTAGCTGAGTCATGATCCCAGAAGTTGAAACCTTTGGCCTCATATATCCACTCACCTCAGCACTGCCTTCAAAAGGGTATAAACTAGAAGGTGGTGAAGAACCTTCCAAGGAAGCCAGAAGGGGAAACTGCTGTGACATTCTCCATTGGTCCAAACCAGGTGCAGAGAAAATTGAAGTGGCACCACCAAAAGCACTTGCTCCAATTTGATAACTCAAGTCCCCTACTCCCCCCATTGGGCCATAACTGATGCCATAGTTTAGGCCAATATCTCCATCTCCAAATTCAGCGAGTTGATGCAACGGAGGCACGAATCTGAGCGGTGGAATTTGGGGTGCAAGCCCTATTCTCTCACTCTTGGAAGACACCGAGTTGGTGGAAGTGACACTTCCTGTTTGGCAGTCCGAGCTTGCGGGAGAGTTGGAACCGCCGCCGCCGCCGCCGCCGCCACGGCCGCCAGCGCAGCTTCCTTTGCTCCGCTTGTTCCTCCTGCAGCCTCCGCCGACGGGGACAGTCCTTAGGGAGCCGCCTCTGGTCCAGTACCTTCTGCAGGTCTTGCAGAAGTGGCGGGGCTGGGAGAGACTGTAGTTGTTGAAGTAGCAAAATTTGGTGTTGGTCGATTCGCAGCGTGGACACTTGAGTGCAACCTCTGGCATTGGCATGTTTGCCATCCTTGCCCTATCAGCCATGGATCCTGGCCTGATTGAGCCCTCTCCATGAGACGGCATCGCAGGCGGAAACGGTGGCTGTGGCGGTGGTGGAAGCAGCTGCCCAGAGGTGGAACCAGTGCCTCTGGGCTGGTTATTTGGTTGCTACAACGTCAAAAAGCAGAAAGAAAATGAGAAATGGTTAAACATATCAGAGAAATATTAATAACATTCTCTACTGTACTTTTTAAACACCTTTTTTGTTGTTTACTGATTTTTCCTTATTCCTTATATTTATAAAGTCTTATTAGACAAATTTTGAATCATAATAATAAAGAAAAAAATTAGAAGGAGAGGGTGTTGAAAGAAAGAATACCTAGCATTTTTCATAATAAATGATGATAAAATAAAGGAAGGGAATGAAATGTCAGTATATTCAAGAAGAGGCATAAGCAAAAGTAACAAGAATATTTGTTTTATGTTTTGAAATCTTTTGCCTTTGGACAAAGAAGCCATAGGAGGGGACAAATCGAAGAAACCCGTGTCTGTTATTTACCTGTTGCTGCCAGTTGGCTGCATCAAAATAAGAAGCTGGTATGGAAGTAAAAACCATGATTCACTCTCGGAGCTTAAGTTTTCTTTTGCAAAGTTGGTTTTTTTTTGGAAGATATGTAACAGCGGAGAGAATCACATGAACATGCTAGAGAGAGAAATAGTGTGAGTATTGAGAAGGAAAGAAGAGAAGACTGTGTAATGAGGAGCGAAAATAAAGGAAGGGCCTTTTAAGTATTTATATATAATTCTGATGTTGGTTCTCTCTCGTAACCCTTGAGACACATCTTTTATTTTTAACTTTCTAGGGTTTTGAGAAGGTGAAGCTTCTCTTTCTATGCTTTCCAAGTACTGTGCTAAGACAGTGAGATCAGTGCTAGCTGCTGATCGACCAGCCCTATGCATGTCAGGAATTAATAATAGGTCAAAAACCTTAATTATGATGCTGTTATGTTGTGAAACTAATCCTTAAAAGAATAATATATAGATTAAGGTGAAGAATGTGATGAATGAAGGTGTTAATGTTTTTTATATCAGAGGAAAAGGTGGCTGTTGTTGGAGCTTTAGTGATGGACATTTGTCGAAACCTTTTCCTGGTCCGGTCTGTTCCCTTCCACACTTTGGAAATTTATCCTGGCGACTCTCACGCGTCACCAAATGGCGAGTGGGTACACTAATCATAAGAACAGGAGGAATCAGCAATATAATTGATTCAACAACACCTGTAAATCGAACTTTTATGTCGTCTATTAATTGACATTAAATCTATAACCAGCAACAATATGAAATTTTGAGTTATAGACTTAGAAATTTTGAGTTATATCATCGATACAAATTTCAGTCTTGTTCATGATCCTTAAGCAAAGTCATACGTCGTACTAATTCAAATTGAGATGATTAAAGTATCATCGAATAAAATATTATAAAAAAATTATTTAAACACTAATTATAATTGCTAAATAAAATAATTGTTAATTATGATTAAAATAATTACTAAATTAAGTTTTAGTTGTTAAATAATTATAAAATAAAAATAATAATAAATTAATTCAAAATAATGATATATAAAATTAATTGTCAAGATTTTAACTACTTATATTCTAAATTAATTTTTAATTAAATTAGTGACTAATTTATCATTTTAAAAACCAAATAAATTAGTTTGAAAAATCAATTTTTTTAGTGGAAATATCAAATATACAATTTACCCTCATAATACTCAGTCGACCGAAAACTACATACAGTTCATAAGCCACGTACTTCAAAATACAAAAGTATTATTTTGTTGCTTAATTAACTGATATTTGATATAATTTGACAAAAGAATAACTTTTTTAATTTTATTGTGTAGATACTCCAAGTTAGAAGAAATATTTCAAAAAGTCAATTAAAAAAGGAAAAAAAATGTTATTTGAAAAATAAAAAAATAATATTCAAAATTAGTGATTGAAAACTGTAGTCTCCATGAGTTATAACCTCGTGAATAAGGGACTAAAGTTTTTTTCTAATTTAGTTATTGGTTTGATAATCACAAAAAATCAATTAATTAAATCAATCACTGTATTATTTAGTTTTTATTTTATTAATTTAATTAATATCATAATAATTTCGTATTCCCTTTATTCCTCCAAACATTTCCCTCCCAAATAAACCCTTAATTGGAATTGCTTCACCCACCCCTTTTAGCTCCTTCTGTACTTCCAATTCAACTCTTCTCTTCATTCCTTCTTCTTGATCCAGCCTTTGGACGATCAGATCACATCTAACTTCATCTTATCGTCGGCCTCCAAACCCTCGCGTCTTCCTTCAAACACAACATCTTGACACAAACCCTTATCAGGTGTTGACGACCACATCCCTCCTCCTTGTCCTTCAAATTCCATCATGTCTTCCTCCATGACTAACATCCTACCCAAGCCCTCCTTTTCATGTCTTCTACAAACCTTCTTAAAGTCATCTCCAAACCTTCTTGAATAGAATTTTAAAATTGCCTTGGAAGGTTTTTCTAATAAGGCTATTAAATGCTTGTAGGGATACTTGAGGGTTTTATATTTCACAAAAAACTTAATAAAATACTTTTGTGATGACCAAGAGTTTCATATTATAAGCAATAGAAAGATACTAGGATAGCTACTTTTATATTGTTCACCTCTTACTTAGATTATATCGAATTCTTCAATGTCGAAGGCAAATAATTTTACTAAATAGACAATGCTCATAAGTATTTTCATCGTCTTTTGATCATTAAGAATACATAAAGTTTCTTTAAATTATCTACTAAACTTCCTTTGAATTTAAATACAAGTACACAGGACATCTCTAGACATAGTATATAAAGTCTCTATAAGTATACAACAAAAAAAATTGTTTACAAGGTTCATACTTAAACAAGTGGATACTAAATAAAAATATTACTAACTTTACATATGTGAAGAATTTACAAATAATTAAGAACTCTCTTTTATAAAGTCATCTAGAAGACAATTTATTTAAGCACTCAAAAGTTTTCAAAAGAATATAAGCATATGCACATAGTCTTTTCATTTGTTTGTCATCATTAATCTTTCTTGTGTATGAAAAACTTGTATTTGCATGGGTCAAAAAGATATTTGCCATGATCTAGTGTTTTTCCATTGTCTTTTGTGTTCAAGTTTTCTAGCATGCATGTTTGATTTTATATTGACACTTCATGTTATATCTTGTGTTATGAGAAATGACATGATTTATATGAGAAAATATGTTATTAATATCACTACAAAAAATTGTGTATATGTGGTGACATTTTTTTTTGTAAATAGCATCGATTACGAATGCCACTTTATACGTTTGTGGTGTTTTTGCGTACCGCTATAGACCTGGTTGCCACAAAATATAAAATGACGTTTTTGCGTGAAACACTATAGCATCCGTCATATAATGACTTTTATAAAGCAACATTTTTCTCCACGTAAATAATGTTAATTGACTTGTCATAATTATTTTTATTGATAACAACAAATAAGGATACTTTTGAAAGCCATCATGAACGTTTCAAATTATCGTAATTATAATATTAAATAAAAAAATATATCCAGCATTTTATAACTATATCTAGCATTTCATAATTAACCAATTTTCATAATTATATATGTTACATACACATAATTATCTAGTAGAATAAAACTAAAATAACACAAATTTTGTAATAACAAAATATCACATTAATTAATAGTGCAACACATATTATGTTCCAACACATTTGACAAAATATTTTGTTCTAAGACTAATACTATTACAAATTTGTATTACAAAAACAACAACATATATATTTAATCTATCTTGCTGCCTCCACTTGATCCTATAATGTGATTTGGGGATGGACCATTAGTTGTAACATCTGATGCCTGAAATATTGACAATAAAAAAAATTAAATACTGCAGCCTGAAATATTGACAATAAAAAAAATTAAATACTGCAGCAGAATGTACATGTTAATACTATAGCAGAATGTATTTGAGGCACTTACCAAACCAGATGCCATGGCAGCAAAATGTTCAGGAACACCTGATCTTCTAACAATATATGCAAGCAAAGAATTCATTTGTTCCTTCAAAGTTGCAAGCTCAATTTCCATCTTTACTACCTTATCCTCAACTTGTGGTGAAGGTGCACTTGAGGAAGGATAGTCTATACCGGTTAATTTTATTGTAGTTTTCTTAAAAACAAGAGTAGAACAAGCTTCAAATGACAACCCTCTAACCCGACCTGACTGCTCTTTACCAAATATGACACCAACTGGATCATTTGGAGATATACTTGATGCAATTTCTGGATTTTTCACAATTAACTCATCAATTTTTTCTTGCAAAAATAACATATGCAGCAAATGTGATCCTTTAAGAACTTAAACAACAACTAAACAACATTAATATGCAATTAAATCAGCATAAGAACATTTAAAACAGTTAACCAGTAATACCATGTACAACTAACCAAATATACTTCTACAGTCGTCCAACTTCTGTCACCTGTACAACATCACGGGATGATGCAAATTTCTAAGGGACACCAATAACCACTCACTAAGTTTGCTAATTTCCAACACCATATAAGCCAGTAATGGAAGCGTTACGAACTCAAGTCACTACAATGGGCCTGAGTTTATCATAATAGGGCAAATTCAAGTTCTATTTTAATAAATACATTGTTAACAAACAAAAGTATTCTTTATGACATTGCCATACAGTTGCCAAACCACTTGTGTTTTTTTTTTTTTTTTTTATTAAACGAGATTCATTCATAAAAAAACTCCACCTTGTGCGCGTAGCTTTTAAGGTAGTATTCAACAATAATCGCAACCTTCCAACCATAACAATGAACAAAAAACCATTATTGAATTTTTTTTCCTTATTCAACAACAACATTGCCAATATGGTGAATACTTACAGCTCCAACAACAATGTTCATGTTTTCACTATGGTACCTAATTCAAATTTTGTTAACGAAAAACAAATTCATTAACAACCAAATTACAAATTCATTCCATCTTAAAATTACCAAAATTGTTCACAAACTATTGGACATCAATTAGTTCATATTTACAAATTTTTAACAACAGACACACTTAACACTTTTTTGATGTTTTTCTTGAATAAGTAATCCAAGGTGTTCCCATAACAACACTCTTAGACCGTTGTCTAAGTGCACACTTAAGTCGCATGCACATGTTACTTTTTTCTTTTGCCTTGTCCTCTTTGTCGTCTATTTCTTTCATATCTTCCATAATATTAGTATGTTCTTCACAATATTGGAATGAATTCGGTTGACAAACTAGAGAAGGAATATCATATCCAACAGAAGGACCAGATGGGTCTAATATTTCTTATAGCTCCGCAACAGCTTCTTGAAGATTCACAATCAATTCCCTTTGTTCCTTAACTTGGCAAATGATTACTTCCTTCTTTGCAATACTGTCAGCAATTGAACAATGCAACACATATGACAATTCTTCAAGCGCTTCTTTGACAATTGCATGATGAAGCTCTTCATTTCAAGCAGACAACTAAACAATAACCTACTTACACAAATGACAACAAAATTACAAAATCAATGCAGTAGTATAGCAACAATGCATAATAGGTCAAAATTTCATTTGATTGAGTTAACTAACCAAGTTTTTTTCTAAACAAAGGGAAATTTAATTCCATCTAGACTACAATTAGAGGAAATTTAATTCCACTACTACACATCTTTCTACTGTAAATTAACACATGCTCCATAAACTATATTTATAACATCAATACATGAACTTATGTCATAAAGAATGAAAATGAAATTAATTTCTACTATTAACATCAACTTATGAAAATTTTCATAATACCTGCAACAAATACAACACGATGGCAATGCGATGCATTTGTTTTCCTCTTCTTGCACAATGAAGCACAACACAAACTTCCAACCAGATATTCATAAACTACACCCCTAGTTATATTTACAAAGTTTACCAAGATCATCTACAATACTAAACAACCCACAACGAACAATACGCAGTCTATTAGGAAATAAAAACACGGTTAGTCTTAACAAAATGTACAACCTACAAAAATCTTGAACGCAACCATTGTTGCGACATTTAAAAATTTTCATCATAAATCATATTAACATTTACATAATAGCTACTAAAAAGACTCCTACTATGACATTCATTTTCTTCTTTGAGCAAATCCACTTTTTCTCCAACAACTCTCAAAACCAAACCTAAGCATATATGTCAAACAATGTAAACGGGATAACTTTAGACCTTAATACAAAACCTCCCATACTCTCCACCCATCTCGAACATAACTCCATTAAAAGTTTGCTACTTAAATTGAGTTTGTTGTCCAACAACATTAGCCAACCAAACAGGGTTGACTGAATACAACACCTTTGTTCATCATTTAACATCTTGTTCACAGAAGATAAAAACTCCGTCCTACAACTGTGACGCAAAGACACCTACATATAACAAGTAATAACTGAAGTTCTCAAAAAGATAACAACAACATATCCGCCATCTACTTAAAAAATGAACAAAGTTTAAAGTAACCCTTTTTATCCATAGCCACAATGAAAACAAGCATTTTCGCGTCACCTTAGTCAATTATGTTCAATTTTGAAATTTTCGTGTACAATAAAAAACAATTGTTAGTACTTTTCAACGAATTTAAAGAACAACCAAAAGGGGGACATACTACTAAATCATAATTTACCAGACAAAGTATGGGAAGTCACAACATAGTAAACCTCAAATGATATCAAACTATTTGAAACACAATAACACTCAAATGGATTATTTCTATTATACACACACTACCTAGGAATTCCATCAAAACTTTTTCAAACTAACCCTAAAGTGAAACAAAAAGTCACATATGAAAGGAACTCACCAAAGCAGACAAAAAAACCCTCAACCCAACGCAGACCCTTAACACAAACCATTGCCAGCGAAGATCATGCCACCACTGGAGCAAGCACGAACCACTGCTAGCAAAACCAAAACCACTCACTCGACCCCGAACGACCAACTGCTAGCACCAACGCCAACGAGAATGAGGTACCGGAGACGATTGGACCACCGTCACCAAACGAAAAACCCCTCACCCGAGCACAAACGACCAACCCTCACGAGGTTGAAGCTTACCATCTACACACAGGGATCAATTTCAAACTGTAAATCGCAATCCTTGAAATTTGAATCCTATCCAACATTTGATTTCACACAAATTTTTTCATTTCATTTATATCTATTTTTTTCAAGTAATATATTTATATTTAAAAATATTGTATATAAGGATTCTTGTATTATTTCGTCCTTACATGTCAAGACCTTAAATAAACACGTATATCACCCAACCATCATATACATTTTACTGCTGAAAGTAAGTTAAACGCAAGGAACTATGAAACAACCACTAAATTCATAGAAATTACTTACTAATTCATCATTGGGACCGACATGGATAATGGACAACATCCTTATTTTCACACTGCTCATAAGCAAAGGAAAAATTGATTCAAAAATATAACATTGAAATTTTATGTAGAGTATGTAAAGTTCCTTACTGTGGAAACTAAATCAATGAAGTATTTTACCTTAGATTTCAGTACCTCCTCCTTAGAGTTCTATATGTCTGCCCACGTCGGTGTTCATACGCAAAATCAAGCTGGGGAACGATCTTGTGAAGCATCTCATCCACGTGTTTGGAATAC
>Ga0099825_1001070_pt1 | contig 33612 bp, 12 predicted proteins | sample SiratroredBW_FD_76838 | JGI IMG/M metagenome (GOLD analysis project Ga0099825, IMG submission 76838) | Root nodule microbial communities of legume samples collected from California, USA - Siratro red BW | ecosystem: Host-associated > Plants > Roots > Nodule | place: USA: California | collected...
CATAACACATCAATTTCATCAAACAACAACCAAAATGTTCTCACATATTTCTTTCTAACATCATTACTTAAAACAGTTCAATTAATTATACCAAATCACAATAAATAACCAAATTCAATCAGTCAGACCTGCAAGAAAGACTTGAGCACTGATAATCATATATCTGAGTCTTTTATTCTAGGGTTCTATTTGAAAGTAAATAACTAAAACAAGTTACTAGCTTCCCTTACCTGATGAAGATCTCTACAACAATTCTCCACCCAATAAAGATGCTAATCTCAAAATCTAGGGATCTAGAAAAAGTTATCAGAACAAAACCAAATTTTAGTATAATCTTAATCAAGTTGAGAGAAACACTTTTCTCAACTGTTCCCATTAATATTGATGATAAAAACTTAGTGAAAAAATAGAGAATAAGAGATCTTTAGAGCAAACATGAACTTACTCTGTTTGAGATTCTGATCGGTTAGAAATTATCCTTAACTCCTTAGCTACTGCAGGGTATATTTAGATTTTAAAACAGATGATGTATGGAGGGAGAAAAACTAGAGAGAAGGGAGAGAGATTTTTGAGAAAGCGAGAGAGTCTTGAGATGCGGGGCGTCACACACACAATCTGTTGCGAACTCATAGAACATAAAAAAGTTAAAACTACTACACAAGAAAAACTTTATAATTATATTTTTGTTATTATTATTCATTATTATTATAATTGTAATTATTTTGTAATTATTATTAATACTAACAATAATAGTCTTGTTAATAACATTAATAATATTATTAACAATAATAGCATCATTAATAATTATATTAATAACATTAATAATATTAATAATATTAATAATAGTATTAATACTAGTATTAATACTAATATTAATAATATGACTAATAACATTAATAATAATATTAATAACAATATTAATAATAAGTATAGTATTAATAATAGAACAAGCTTAATTTGAATGTTATTAGCTTGAATGGAAGGCCACAAAATGCTTTCCTTGCATGCGTCATGATCAAGCATAGAATAGTCCTGTACGTTCCTTCTCATACTATATAGCATGTTCTTTCATTGTTATATTGTTCTTCTCAAACAAATTATCCTTTTTAATGATTTTACTCTTTTTCATGCTTATATTTTTTTTCTTCTTGCATTACCTCTATTATTTCTAGATCAAAAACGAAATCTTTTAGAGAAACAATACCACGCATAAACAAAATAACAATTAGTAAAAAAAACAAAAAATAATAAAAGAGAAAAAGAAAAGAGAATTCTAAAATAACTATTTACTTGATCATAAGAAGAAATTATGTAATTTTCATTATAAAACTAGTGTATAGAAACTAGCTGCTCTTGGATTGTGATGTGATTATGTTGCTATTGAATTATAATTAGCTTAGAGCTTGATTAGTAAAATATGAATATGTGAATTGTTGAAAATTTTGAGTTTAAACTAAATTGAGTTAGGAAATTAGCAAAGTTTGAAATAAAATAGTATGTTGATTTTATTTTAGTGTTGAACTTTAGATAACGAGTAATTGTTGGAGTTAAAGATAACTTTTTTGAGATTGCAATACTATAATACTATATTGATCTTATAAACCATAAGACATGTATGTTTGTTTATTGATGGAAATATTGATAAATGATTTGTATTGATTTTATATTAGGTATAATTTTCTTTTTGCTATTATGCATATCTATGATTTTTGGTTTATTTTTGTTATTCATAAAAAATAAACTAAAAATACAAAGCTTGTTTTTAGGAGTTTCTTCGCTTGAGCAACAATGTTTGAGTAGAATATTCTTCACTTAAGTGAAAAATATGTTGAGAGTAAATCTTTATAAATGCAAAGTTTGTTTTTGGGAATTTTTTTCGCTTGAGTGACAATATTCGAGTATAATATTTTTCACTTAAGTGAAAAAGAAATAAAGAGTAAATCTTTTCTCTTGTATATTAGACTTCACTCAATTAAGATTGTATCACTCAAGTGACTTTTATATCATGAAATTAATATGTTTTTAAGTTGATAAACATTAATTTTACATGTATATAATAGATGAAACAATTTGAATATGTTATTTGATTAGTTATGAAATATATGTTGTGTTTTAGATAAATCGTGATATGTTTTACGTCAAAAATAGTATGAGAAATCTGTAGTGATAAAATTGTTGAATATATTGTGATATATATTTTATGATGTATTACATGCTAACAGTAGTATAAAGGTACCTTCATGAAGATATCTAATATGGTATAATGACCTTTTGTAGATATGTAATGATAGTACTTCAGATGATATTGTATTGTATTAAGTAAAAAAAAAATGAGATATCATTGCTGCGCTCATAATCTAATAACATGGACAATACATTAGGTGATAAGAAATTGAAAAATGTTTTTGTATAACATCTATAAATACTCTCATGTAAGATCTTGAAGTTGATTTTTATCAATGATGATTCACATAGTTCAAATGTTAATCTCTTAAAGAAATATGCTTAATATAAATATTTTTAAAGATGATAGATGTGAGAAATTCATTTTTGAATCATTAAGATATACTTGATAATTATTATATCTATACTAATTTATTGTATTTGCTCTTTAATATAAAGATATGAATGATATTGAAGTAATAATTAATTTTTTATGTGAATATAAAAGTATACTATTTTGAGATAGATGTTATTTAACTTTTAACTTACCTTTATACATTCATATTACCATCATAGTTAATACAACAACTAATTTTAATTTTTTGTGTAGCTACAATAAAGTGAAACAAAAATAATGATTAATTATTCTGCCAGTATTTATGTATATGCATATGAAAAGTTGTTATATAACTTCATTTTCTTTAACTAACTTGGTTGTAATTTTTTAAATTTTCTGTTAGAAAAATTAGAGGAAAAAACAACCTAGAGATCAAATAACGATGAAACATGAAATTTATATAACCTTCAACTCAAAACCTTAAAGCATTAGGTTTGTGGTTCTTGTTTCTTATATATTGCTGAACTTTTAAATTTGTACTCAATGCACACTAAACTCACACTTGAATACGTAACAGTTTTACTTATCTAAATTATTAATATAAAGAATAAAATAATAAACAAAAATTAAACTATCCTACTCGTATAACAACACAAATGAAGCTTGTAATAGCAAGAGTTTGATATTATTAAGTAGAACAATTTAAATTTTATTTAAATAAAACACATATTTAATAATAAATAATAAATTTCAAGTTTGATTTTTTATCCATAAAAGAATAAAGACATGCAAGAAAATTTATAATAACTTGCAAGTTTGATAAATCTCTTATTAAGAATTTGGATTAAAAATAATAAAATTTACTAATATAAGGTAGAATTTCACTTAAAAGTTAAATAATTAAATTACTGTGATAAGAATATTGTTTAATTTAATAAATGTTGAGAGAATTGAACAAACTCATACATATTCTATTGAAATATTAATATAATTATCCTTTTAGTTGTTAATTTGATAAGCATAAAATATCATTCTAAATTCTATTAAAACATTAATTTTTACCATTAATATTTTAATTATTATTTAAAGAAGTAAAGTACAACAAAAGGAAAAAGTATATATATATATATATATATATATTCATCTTCCCCATTTTATCAGTTCTTTTTTAGAATTATAATAAGTTACGATAATGACAATTATTTTTTTTGTTTGAAAAAAAAGAAGTCTGCATGGTAGAGACATACGGCGAGATTCTTATAAATAGATAACCTAAAGAAATTCACCAAAAAAAGATAAGCTAAAAAAGTGGTATAATGCATCTAGATCGATTAAGTATAATTTATACGCACATGTATACAATAACTTAATGTGATTATTTAATTAACACCTGTAATAATTTATTATAAAAATGATACAGTTTGATACTAGTGAAATAAAAAAAAAAGGTCTTTATTAGCATATTCATTATTTATTATTATTTTTCCAATTATTTTATCTTAATCTTTTTTTGTTATAATACTCTTGATTATTTATTTTAAATCTGTAAGATATTACCATTCTTATGGACTATATATTTAATTCATAGTTATAATACTCCATACAAATCATTAAATTTATTTTTGCTCTTTTTCTATCACAGTTTGAAATTAAAACGAGGTATATAATTATAAATAATTTATTTGATATATAATCACAATTATTTGCAAAATTCTAGATATTTAGTATATTAGTTAGATCAAAGTATATAAATAATTTGTTTTAAAAAATAAAAATGTACAAAATATGTTTCTGAATCAAATGGTTTTTCAGATAAAATTTACGAAAAACGTAAGTACGTATTATATATTGTGGCTGTTTAGTTTGTATGGTTGGTGGGTGTCATACATAAAACAATTAAAATATTTTTTATAAATTAATCCAAGAATAAATATGGTTTTTTTAATTTTTTAATTTCTATATATCTTATTGACAAATACTGTACACAGATACTTTGAAATAATTTGAAAAATTATATTGAGAAATTTCAATCATGTCTATAGACCAAATTAAATATGTGAAAAAAATAGAAAAATGGACCCCGCTTATTCTTCGTAAATAAATAAAGTAAAGAAGATTGCCAAAAATATATTTAGTTTTATGAAATCATGACATGTATTGCGATTACTTTCTAGCAGTGTTAAAAGTACAAGTATGAAAACATAAAGAAGAAATCATAAATTAAAATGTTTATAACTTTTTAGTATACAAAGATATAATATAAATTGCTCTAATAAATTTAAGTGTAAATATTTATATGATTATTATAATATTTTAAAGTATATTTCTTTATAAAATTTTAATAGAAATATTTTGATAATATAATAAAATAAAATAAATATAAGATAAAGTTTCTTTTTTAATTTAATAAAGAGTCACACTACCTATTAAATTTTTTATTCACGTATAACAGGCCACCATCATCCTATATTTATAAACAAAAACACAAAACAAACATTATAAAAAAAAATATAAGTTAGAAAGTTAAAAAATGTATATCCATAAATTAAATTTTTATCTTTATTAAATTACAATAAAATAATTCATGTTATATATATATATATATATTACATTATCCTTATAATTCCATCCTATCTCTATAATAACTATTTATATATACATTGACTCGCATATAAAATACTTGTTTTATTTAAGAAATATTCATACATTTAATTATATTTCGTCTATATAATTTCAATATATTATTAGAGTTAGTATATTTTTTATTGAGCAAATTCACAAACAAGCAAATTTCCAAACAATGCACAACCTAACTATCTCAACACGTGTATATCTCATCTTATGAAAGTACTATATATTGATCACCATTCCATATCATTTACAAATATTGATATTACATCATATTATAATAAATATTTATTCCATCCAATTTATACTTAATACAAAAAATAATTATAATATCTGTTAAAAATGTTCAAACCAACTTTCTTTATTTTTATAGAGTAAAGATATTCAAAGAAGTTTTAATAATCTAAAATCATGGGTAACCTAACATGTATCAAGAGCTTCTTATCAATTATCAAATTACACTATTATAACAATGGACCAATAAGAACTTGTTCTCATGTCTCAAAAGACACATGTAAAATATTCTAAAAAAATGAGATCTATCTAAAATTGATTATGAAAAATATATATATATAAAATGAACTTACTCTATTTAATAATATAATTTGACACTCTTTGATGCCAAAAATCTATAAAGGTCTCCTATATTTAATATAAGAAAGAAAAACAAAATTTTAGAGAAAAAAATAAAGAAAAGAAGAAAAACAGCTAGTTGATAATTTTTATAAAATCAAATTAAATAAATGATTTTTCTATTTGTTTAATTTAAAAAAAAATATCAAGATGTTATTTTTTTATATCAGTTATACTTTGTAACTATTTTTTAATATATTACCATTCCCAGATTAATGATTATATTTAAAATTTAAATAAGTATGCACCTAAGACGAAATTAAATATGTCAATAAATAAAAATGTAGCCCCACCTGTTCTTCATAAGTAAATAGAATGAAGCTGACCTAAAATATGTATAGTTTATGAAATTATGACATATATGCTCCTGTTTGTGTCTACCAATGTTAAAGTAAACATAAAAGATAAATTATAAATTAAATGTTTATAACTTTTCTAGTACACAAACGTTTATTGTATCTGCTATAATTAATAATTATGTTTAAAATATGGCAAATAATTTATAATATTTTGTATTTAACATAGTTAACATACATTTTCCATTGACCGTATTTTATTTAAAAAGAAAAATAATTATCGTTAGTAAAATCTGGCTAGTGTAAATAAATTTTTTCACGCGGTTTCTCTATTATATTTTCAGGTTGTATTAAATGAATTTTAATTAATAAAGGTTAAAACTACTTTTGTATTTTTTCTATAAAGATCGATTGAAAAACGCGTTAAAATATACTTATATTTTATTATTAAAAGATATTTGTGGAGAACGCATATGATAAATCAATTTTTGTGTGTGTATAGAAATACGTGAAAAAAAAAGTAGTCAAAGTGACAGAGATGATATATATGAATTTTGTCTTTTGTGACTTAAGGAATACATTGGTATGTACGAGGCATTGTGAGAAATGATGTTTTAGTAATATAATGATGACATAATTAATGGTATTAACTAAAGTAATTTGTTTTGTATAAAGAATATTAATTTAGCGATGCTGTTACTAAGGAAAGTCCTAACTCACTAGTTTTTTGCATGCACAGAGGCACAAAGGGAGCCCTCTGTGGTCACACACACCAGACCATAATTGGAGGAGCAGACCCTAGTCAATAATTGTGAAACAAATACCTTTCACAATTAATAAATAATTTCAAAGAATTAGGAAATATTAAAAGAATGAGATAAAAATAGAAGAGGAAGGTAGCGATTGATGGATCCGATCCAACGGTGTGGCTGGATTAGCTTAAACAGTGGCATCTGGTGTGGTGTGGTTTTGATTGAGTCGGCGAAATGGAAAAGACAAGTCCATGATGGGGTGCCGAGATGGACCATACACGTGTCCGTTCTGTCCACCGTCAGATTTGAATGAGCCCTATAAATTGAAGGGGGAGCACTGTGTTGGGGAAGCTGAATGGAATTGAGTTGAGAAGAAACAATTATTGAGTGAGTGATTGAGATAGGGATTTATTGTACCTTTTTGGTTGGTAACTGCAGAGAAGGGAATGCAGAGAAATGAGAATCGATTGCTTCGCTCCGTCTGAGGCAGGTGGCCCTGCCAAAGGCAGAACCTCCGGCAGACATTGCCACCGGAAACACGTCGAGGACGGGTAGTTACTAGCTCTTTTCTCATTCCCAATTTCGAAACCAAGCAAACCCTAATTTTTGGTTTATAGAATAGTATCGAGTATTCTTGTTGTTTGTTGTTGTAGCGTTGATTAAGTAAGGATGAGTGAGAAAGAGAAAGAGAAAGGGGTGAGTGAGGGGCAATCGACGTTGCTGCACGGGAAGTACGAACTGGGGAGGGTGTTGGGGCATGGAACGTTCGCGAAGGTGTACCACGCGCGGAACCTGAAGACGGGGCAGAACGTGGCGATGAAGGTGGTGGGGAAGGAGAAGGTGATAAAAGTGGGGATGATGGAGCAGGTGAAGAGGGAGATCTCGGTGATGAAGATGGTGAAGCACTCAAACATCGTGGAGCTTCACGAAGTCATGGCCAGCAAGTCCAAGATCTACATCGCCATGGAGCTCGTGCGCGGCGGAGAGCTCTTCAACAAGGTCTCCAAAGGTCGATTGAAGGAGGACGTCGCCAGACTCTACTTCCAGCAGTTGATATCCGCCGTCGACTTCTGCCACAGCCGCGGCGTCTACCACCGTGACCTCAAGCCGGAGAACCTCCTCCTCGACGAACACGGCAACCTCAAGGTCTCCGACTTCGGACTCACCGCCTTCTCCGACCACCTCAAAGAGGATGGGCTGCTGCACACCACGTGCGGCACGCCGGCGTACGTGTCGCCGGAGGTCATAGCGAAAAAAGGGTACGACGGTGCGAAGGCTGATATATGGTCGTGTGGGGTCATCCTCTACGTCCTCCTCGCTGGGTTTTTACCCTTTCAGGATGATAATTTGGTTGCCATGTATAAGAAAATTTACAGAGGGGACTTCAAGTGTCCACCTTGGTTTTCCGTGGAGGCGCGAAGGCTTGTTACCAGACTCCTCGACCCGAACCCGAATACTCGGATTAGTATTAGTAAAGTGGTGGAGTCTTCCTGGTTTAAGAAGCCGGTGCCGAGAAAGGTGGAGGAGGTGGCGGAGAAGGATTTGGAGGAGATGTGTGAGAGGCCCGCCACGATGAACGCGTTTCACATAATCTCGTTGTCAGAGGGGTTCGATTTGTCGCCCCTGTTTGAGGAGAAGAAGAGGGAGGAGATGAGGTTCGCGACGGCGGGGACGCCCAGCAGCGTGATATCGCGGCTGGAGGAGGTGGCGAAGGCGGGGAAGTTCGATGTGAAAAGTAGCGAGACGAAGGTGAGGCTTGAGGGGCAGGAGCGTGGGAGGAAGGGAAAGCTGGCGATTGCGGCGGATATTTACGCCGTGACACCGTCGTTTATGGTGGTGGAAGTGAAGAAGGACAATGGGGATACCTTGGAGTACAACCAGTTCTGCAGCAAGCAGCTTCGTCCTGCGCTTAAAGACATCTTTTGGAATTCCCCACAGAATTCCACCCCTGCTATAGTGCTTGAATGAATATATGTTTTTCTCACTCTCGTTTTACACCATTTCTCATTGTTATTTTATTTTATTTTTGTTGTTTAGGAACTTTAAGTTTTTAAGACATTAAGGTAAGATTTGTTTTTTTTGTTTAAATTCGTAGTTTGGTGTTTTGAGCTGTCTGGATGGTGGGTGCTGTGTCTTTTACCTGTGCCGTGGATACATTTTGAATATCTGGAATCAGCAGCAACGTTGTGATGATGATTCGAAATGCATGTAGGTTGATTCTGTGATGTTGTTCTGTGAATTATGAATTATGAATTGTGCGTGTCATTCGACTAGTTGTGGGGCTTAATAGTGCGGCTTTGTTCACCTATCATGGCTTACCTAATACTAGAGGAGGAATTGGACTTTGTGTGGCATTTCATTTATGTTCAGAACTACATGTTTCAGAACCTCATGTGCGTGATTGAGGAGGATTTGGTTATTTGGTTGCATCACCATCGCAATCCCACACCAATAACGTCGGTTTAGGTGCTACTGTTTGGTTAATCAGAAGTGTCACGTGAAATTGACTACAAATTGCTGGACTTATTCTTTAAAACTTAGTACTAGCATAACTGACTTTGAAAAATCACATTATACCTGCTTGAATTGGGATATACTGTATCAAATTTTGTATATAATTTTTGTAACGGTTACAGGATACAAAGTTAACATAACGTTGTCAACAAAATTATGCAACTTTTATGGGGTGAATAATATATAAAAGCTCTTGTGGTCCGCTGGCAACCCAATTCAAAGTATTCACTATAAAAAAGGAAACTAGCATGCGAATGCCAATTCCCGGGTCATAGACCATTCAGTTAAAGTATATTTTATATTATTTATCCCTTCTTTTACTCTTGATTTTTTTTGGTCTTGTATGTATAAAACAATTTTCGAGGTTCTTTAACTTTGAGCCTTTTAAATTTTGAACATTTAAGGGCTTAGGCTTTTTATAAACTTTTTTTATTATGATTTAAAAGAATTTTGTATACTTAACTACATCCGAGATACCTTATTTCTTAAATCAAGTATTATATTGTACATTTGAATTATATGTTATTTTATTACAAAATATATATGATCTAATTATTAATTACTAAAAGATAGAATTTAACCTATCAATTCTTATATTCAATAAGTTAAAAAAAACATAATGTGATAAAAGATATCATGTGAAAGTATTTATCCTCTCAATTTTTTCAATCTGAACACACTATTGTTAATTTTCCAACAGTCTTCTAAATAAAAATCCACTTACATTCAACAATGTTGTTGTTTCTAGGTAGTCCCAGTCTCATTCTTTTACAGTGATTCCATCTCTTCGTGCATGACCAATATCCACTTCTCATCCACAACAAAGCTAACTCATGAAATGTAGTTAGTTTCATATTATTTGACCTCTTTTGCTATAAAAAGTACGATTAAACTTTTAACTCTTGTACTAATGTCTTCGTCTTTGAAACCTTCAAATAGAGATTTGATAATTATTAGTTCATAATAAAATGTAGTTAGTTTCGTTCAGGAGCCACTTTTTACTTCCCCAGAGTTCCTTACACACAGGGCAAACCATCACTCTTGCTCCCTTCCATGCCCTCATATCCATCACGCACCACACTTTGTCTTCCATACAACAACTTAAAACTTCAAAGATCGTTCGGCTAATTTTTTTACTTTTCAGAAATTTTAAATTTGTTTTAACACTTTTTCAAATTAATTTCTTTATTTTTTTTACCTTCTCAAAAACACCTTCTACAATAATAAAATTTTTAATACTACTAAAATCACTTTCTCGGATATTAAATTTCTTTTATCAGTTTCAACAAACATTTCTCAAAATGTTCATTTTTAACACTCCTTCGTAGTATTTTTAAAATTTTGTTTTTTAACATATTTTCGACAACAGTTTATCTGAAAAAGATTATTTTAGGAAAAAAAAAAAATATCAAAAGGTGGTAAATTAGTAAAATTGAGAATTATATATAAGGGTAAATTTTGTGTTATTTATTTTTACAAAACTTTTTGTTAGATAGTATGTCTGTAAAGAATTTAAAGGTATACCTTTCAAATCTTCAATTGTCTAAAGATATTAAAAATCATTTCCCAAAATTACGTTGTTGACTAAGTCGAATCCAATCAAGTTTTTTCACGAGTCACTTTTTGCATGATATTGTCCATATATATGGTATACCATTGCACTATTTTCACATCTTGAATTTAAATTATAATTTAATGATTTTTATAAGAAAATTTGAATGTTATTTTGTTAAATTTAATTAACTTTTTAAAATATTATTTAAATTAATTTATACTGTACAGTATTCACTTTTCCAATAATTACTTAATATTATTTGAAATAAAAAAATAATTATTTTAATCACACTTCATACTTAAATAAAAAAATAAAACAAAAAGTTATTTAAATTAGGGTCATAAATTCCCACTGTTAAAATTTGGCAATTACTTCCTGCACCCGTTAAATTTTTAAAATCCCAATTCAGTACTTGAGTGGAATTGGAGGTGTAGATGTGTTTTGGAATGCTTGAACGAGTCTTTTTAAGTCAGAAGATACATTCGGGAAAGAGTTTGTGGGGAATGACAATTTTATTTTGGAAAGGGTGTTCGGAAGTAAGAAAATGCATCTCGCGGAAAGTGTTTTTTTGGTGTGTTTTGGAGAAGACTTTTTGAAAGATTTCTGGAATTATTTTTTGGAATGTGAAAAAAAAATGACGAATGTAACTCGATACCTGCAACCATGGCATACCACCGTTCGCTCTAAAATGCCGCAAATCACCTTTTCAATAATACTAAACATAAATATAACTAAATTTTTTACCAAAATTAATTCTAAATCAGACTAAAAGAAATTCATAACTTAAAAAAACAAAGGGAGTAAATGGGAGAAAACCTATCTACAACGCCGCCATTCTACCTCGGCGACCGACCACCACTTTTTCCGACGAACCCAAACACTATTAAATCAGAACCTTTATACCTCTATATATATATATATATATCTCCAAGAGGACACCTTTATCCTTTTCTATGAATAATGGAGTGGGGAAGTAAATAAAGCGGTGCAAGAAGCAACTGCTTAAAATATATAAGATGTGAATTGGGCCTTACAAGTACGCAAGTAGATACGTGGATGGGACTATAATAATTTTGGATTTTTTATAAATATTTACTGTGTCTTTAAAATACACTAAATTTTAATATTTTAAAATATATTAGAAAATTTAATATATTACAATTAGTATATTTTAAAACAGAATATAAAATTCATTTTTTATAACATGATATATTTTAAAAAATAACCTTAACTTGTTATATTTCTGATTTGCACACGTGTAGCATTTGATAACGTATTAAATTAGATTGTACTTGAGCTGGACTACTTTATATGTGTACACTGAAGTTTTGACTGTTGTTTTACTGAGCATGTTAATAATTAATTATTTTTTATATTTAAATGACTGAAACTAATTAGGTATATAATTTTTAATTGTGATCAAAAGCTACACGTAACTAGTGGATTCTACAAATAGTACATGAAGTTACTATAATCAATGTAGTTTTAGCCTATCTTTAGAAGTGAGATTCTTTTTTTCTTTTTCATTTAGTTTTAACTATAAATTGAAGTGCCCTTTCTATTTAATCTTTCAACTGGTAACACCCTATAAACCTTAACAACTTCACTTAATTTATATATATATATATGTATATAAATTACATGACACTAACAACTTTTTAGAATAATACATGTTTATCTACATTCATTCAAAATAAATAAAAACTGTCATGATATTCCCTTCTCATTACACCTATTAAACTTACATTTACATATGCTTATATGTTCATCTATAAACTACAATCATAACAAGTTGTCACAAAAATAACAAATCAGAAAGGTAAACTATATCAAATTAAAGATATTATTATAAGAAAATAAATCCATTGAGATTCATAGTAACAAATGTGTTTATATGATATAACAATGTATTTATATGATATTATAACCACAAAATAAAGTGGATACTGACTTCGAAATTGCTATTAATCACTTCTTTCTTGGCCTTCTTGAATCCAATAGCGAGGAAGACAAAACTCATGTCAAAGCTTCATGTTAACTTTTTTTTTCCAACTTCCCACATGCATGATCTCAATTCTTGTTTGGAGAACGTAAATCTTATAGCAGTAAACCAATAATAGTGGAAAGGCCAACAACACTTGCTTTTTCATTTTGCTACTTGAGAAAATGTCTTGGACCGAGATTGAAAGTAGCTCTTCTCCTTATCTCATTATAAACAAATCGTGTTAATCCATTATTTCTCTAACGTAATACTCAAATAATCAAGACACACATATTTATATCATATATTGATCTATATAAGAAAAAATATTATTTTAAAAATATTTATTAATATTTTTTAAAATATCTATATTAAACATGTTTTATTAAATATTAACACATGATCCACTTTAGCACCTTAGGTAACCTTAATCACAAAAAATATAGGTTCTTATACTTAATATTCACATCCAAATAATAATTTCCGTATTTCAGATTTCTAAATTACAAACATGTCATACATGTATATTATTTATAAACATTTCAATAATCATTAAAAATATACAACATGAAAGCAAATTATAAATCTCACATTCCTACATTGAATCGTTATACAAAATAGATAACTATAAATCAAAAGTGATGTTTGAGTAGCATACATTCGCTTGATAAAATTATAAAAGAAAAATAAGAAGGTATGTTTGGAGTTACATTGCTCAATTAAAAACATTCCCCACTTTTGAATTTCTCTTTACTCGAGCTATAATACATTATTTACGGGATTCCAAAGAATAAGGTAACCACTTTCATAAATAAATTTAGCATTATCAAAAATATTTACTTATGGATTTATTTTTTACGAAAAAATTTGTAGATAATTTTCTACAATTTTTATCTATGAAAAAAATTCATAGATAATTATATACAAATCATATATGATTATGTAAGTAGACTTAGCATTTAGTTTAGTTAAGTGATAGTTCGATATTGAAATAAAAACTTATTCTACACTTTAAACAACAAGACTCAACACTTTAAAATTAAAAAAAAAAAAAAAACTTATTCTACACTTTCAATACTCCTAAGATATTCAAAATGCTTAGTTACAATATCCTCACTTAAATTGATACTTTAAAACTAAAATTTTGACTGAGTTCACAAGCCAAATAGACAACAATCCAATAAACCACAGTCTAACACTTTTATTAAATTCCTTACCTCAACAAAAGCAATTTCCATTTCAAGATGTACAGTTTTTGGTCAATCCAATAATTGTCCAGAAATCAACACAAACCATTATGAAAATTGCTCCTAAATCCTGATATTTCAAATATATTCCAAACTCAGAATTAAGTTTTATAACCTAAACCATTTTAAGAAAAACATACAAGATAATATACCTTACCTAGAAAATATTCGAACTCAAGAAATCACTAACTAAGAAGAGTAAAATAACTGCCAAAATTTTAAGGATCTAAAACAAACACAACAGAAAAATAACTAAATTTCAGGTAAATACTAAATTAATTTAAAGAATAATTTTTTTTCCAACTAATCAAACTAAAATTTAAGTCAAAAAATTTACAGAGAAATGAATTAAAAGGATTTTAAAGTAACAAGGCACTTACTCGGAAATAAAATTTGATTGAATAAGATTGACCGTTGCTTCACTAGCTTTTGCGGGTTATAATCTAATCGTAACAAAGATGAGAATTAGAAAGAACATTTTAAAAGGTTGAAGAAAAAGAAAATTAAAGGAAAATGTTTTAAACTGACTATAAAGGATAATTTTTTTTACCATATTTGTTGATATATTCATTTCTTTTGTATATATATATATATATATATATATATATATATATATATTAATATATTTGTTGATATATTTATTTTTTTTGTGTGTATATATATATATATATATATATATATAGTAATATTTAATTAATTGATCTAATTATTGGACCTGATTAAGATAATGTTGATTTAGTTTAAGTTACTTATTATTATTATTATTAAACTCAATCCAATTTAATCCATTTATTTTAGATTGAATGACCCAATGACCTTTTATAGATGAATTAGTTAAGAGTGATAGATTTCCTTGTATTTTATTTTTTTTATTGGGTTATTTTAGTCCCCTTTTTCATTAAGAATACTCCAACCATCTCTTCGAGACATAAAGATCATGGATGTTTTATTTTTCTCAATAAAGTATTTTCCATATGCAAATAAGAACTAATTGACATAACATACACTTAAGAAACCTAACAATGTATACCAATTGAACCCCGTTAATAAATATTGTCAGCATATGTTCTATATACTGTTAATTAGTAAGAAAACACTAAATAACTTATAAATAGCTATTAAAAAACCACCAATTTTAATATCTATCTATAATGACTAGTTAACATTGTAAAATAAACTTTACACACCATCAATATATTCATGCTCATAAACCTATCCAAGTCTCCATCATACTTAGTAAAATCAAATATAAGCATGGTCACATTACAATTTCTTCTTTATGGTCTAATTTATTTCATCTTCAAATAAAAAAAAAAGCTTCTGAATAGCTATAGCTAGGCTTAGCAAAAAGGGAAAAGATTTGTTTATGGACAATAAAGGATTTTTTTTTTTTTTGCATTTTACTATTGGTGCTGTTTTTGCTAGAGAAAGTATGCCTGAATTATAGTATTTTTATATAAAATATGATCAAAATATTCTTAAAAAACTTATTATTCATAAAAAATTATTCTAAAAATAAATAAACTTAATGCATAAAATTATATTGTGATTAAATCTCACACATGCAAATAATTAATGCATGAAATTATATATAAAATTTACTAAAATTAATTGTATTTTATTCATGACGATTGATTCAAAATAATATTCATTTATAATTCAGTTATATGCATATTAAACAATTATAAATTTAACTAATGATTCTTCTTTGTAGGCATATTTTAGATATATAAACTTAATTATAACATTTATGAAAAAACTAATCATGATAGGATAAATTTCACGCATACATATATTAAATAACTATCTTTTATTAATATTATACTTTTAAGTTCATGCTTAATTTTTATATATAGTTTTATAACATATGTATATATATACACATAACTATAATATATATTTTAAATAGTTATATACAGTAGACTAAGCCTACTATAAATTATTGACGAAAATTTAACGACAAACTATGAAAAAAATATATACTATTTGTTAGATTGAGCAAAGGTTAACTATTAGGGCGTGACTCTGCAGCTTATATGTTATTTGGAAATTATAATTTTATGGTGAATGTGTTGTTTGTTAGATTGAGTGAAACTGAGAAGGGTATTGAACATGAGATGGTGGATGTGTGCTAAATATTTTAAAACATATCTATCATATTGTAATTATGGTAAAATCTATAACTAAACCAAACATTGTAACCAAAGTATTAAGTTTGTTAATTTAAAAACACATACAAGTTTATGTCATGTTTGATTATTTAAATTTTGTAAACTCCTATTAATTCATTTACAAGATCATTGTGACTTTAATATTTCAATTACTTCTTCTTAATGCAATTATAATACTGAAAAATGACAAATTACTAAAATAAACTACTTTTGCAAAGCCAAAAAAACAAAAAGGAGGTAATTTGAAAATGTTAGAGATGAAAAAGAGTCAAGCTATAGGAACTTATCAGATCGAAATCGTTTAAACTTTATTTCAATTACTATGTCCAATGTACATCAGACGGTAACAAGATAAAAAAATATTTGATCAAGCCAAATTATTTGGAATTTTTGTTCATCTCCAGAAACTAATTAACAGTCTTGTCTCATAAGGGTACTAGAAAAAGGGGATGGAGCAAGCTGAATCCCAGAAACAAAAATGGATAAAAAACTATAATTCAGAAACTAATTAGTAGAATATTTGTTAGACAAACTTCATAAGCACAGGATTTAAAGCAGTTTGCACATATGCTATCTCACACAAGGAAAAGAGGTTACAAAGGTTTGAAAGTGAACTTTGATTACAAATACTTTAATAATTTTTTGTAGTTTTATCCTTTCCCAAACCTTAGAATATCATAAACATGATTATAACTTTGATTACTGATACAACATGAAAGAACAGAATTCCCTAATTGCCTACTCCATATGGGCTAACAAACAGCACAAATATAAAGAATTCTTAAAAAGAAACTTGGTACTTAGAACATAATTCTTCCATCAAATCCAAAGCAGACATGGATTTTATTCTTCCTAGCTAGCCTGATTCACTTCTCGATTATAGAGTTAATGCATGACGAACAAATGATAAATCATCACATTCACTTTAAACTGATATCTGCTGTTGCAGAACTGTTCAAAGAGACTATTGGTTTGTTGTGTATTTCAGGCAAAACATGAAACCAAAATACAAAATAATCAATTTCAAGGCTGCATGATATTTAAAGGATCATCTTAGTTTTCCCTCTCAGCTTTACAGTTTTCAGTGTTACTACACGATTTAATAGTTATAAAACATTCATGGTACAAACAAGGCAAAAGTTAGATATTTTTTCGTGTAATGAATGGTGCTTTTTCTACCTTACTAAATCATTTTTGTTTCTCATTCCTTCCTTCTCTCCGTTCAATATATATAGCGGTAAAGAATAAAACTAAAACTTATACCTTACAAAATGATTAATGCTTACAAAAAAAAAGTCAAATGGTTCATTACCTGAGTGATTAGTGCTTCAAGTCCACTAATCCGCAGATATTGGCAACATAAACCAACTTCTGTGCTAATGGAATTCAAGTCCAAAGTACTGATAACAAAAATACTCTCAACTGAAAACGAAAGGAAATAAAGTTAAAGAAAAAACAAAAATATATTTAATAACATATATAAGGGAAAGAACACATCTTACCATATTCAGGTACCTGCCTGATTAATGCACTCTCCACAGGCTTTTCTTTTGCCAAAAATTAAGACTACAAACAAAATGGCATGTTTTTTCCAAGAGACAGATCGAAGATATATATGCTGCATCTCATTAATTCTCTGACCCTATTGTGTACCAAAATTGAGGGTGAAAAAATATCTACACTGTCGGCAAGGAGTAAAACCAAGGGTTTGGTGAAACTTCATCCAAAGAGAGTTTTCAGTTAAAGTATGAATAGTAATAGAAAGACAGGAACAAGGTGTACCTCGAAGGCCTCCATTTGGATTTTGTGCTTTACATCATCAAGGAAAAAGTACCATAAAAAGTCACGCTTTTGAATATAACAAATAAATGGAATAAAACACAAGTAGTTAAGATGAGATTATGGCACTTGAAACAGACAAGGATAATCATGAACTGCATAAAACATAAATAGATAAGTCCGCTCACGCTTACCACCAAAACCTGATCTCCAAGAACCATCAAACTATATACACTTTCTTTTTGTTTTAATCCTTCATTATTTATCAAACAAGTGCACTTAACACAAAAAGAAGGATTAGCTTGGAGAATGAGACAAGTTTATACCATAAAGAGAATGAAAATATTTCACTTAACGTGAGTGAAAATTAAAATCAGAGAATGAAAGTTAAGAGAGGGTTACACTGAGGAGTTGCTCCAAGAATCAGAAAAAGAACAAGTTAAGAAGAGATGGAAGAAAACACACCAAAAAAAAAAGAAGAAACTGACAGAAAGAGAAGTGAGCACACACCCGCAATTGTATGCTCTCATACAATCACTATCAGCATGTGCTCACTCTCTTCTGTCAGCCTCTATGGTGTGTTGCCTCTGTGAGATACTTAACATTATTGCATTAATTTCTTGTGAGGCTTTGTTTTCATCATCAAATGCAGACATCCATGTTGACATGGTCTCTCTGATGAGTGAGTCAAAAGTCTGAACTCTAAAACCTCATAACCTCCCATTTTTGGCATAGTGTTGTCCTCTATCTTGATCTCTATATATATATGCAGCAGCACAATCAGCCACCCAACAAGATTAGGGTTCTTTAATTTTTCTTCTCTTGCTTTATGTCTCTATCCCTCATTTCCTTTCCTCTAACCACCAACAACCAGTTTTATTTTATTTGAAAAAAAGAAGACTTTGAGAATTTTTTTTGTTTTTAAAAGAAAAGTTTTTGACTTGCTGTTCAAACGTACAGTAAGGTATATGATGGTGATTATGTAGGGACTATGGGGTGTGTCGTTTGGGTGCTCATGATGGGACTGCGTCACCAATGAAATGTACATCACTAAAGTCTTTAACTCACCAGTGTCTGCTCCTGTTCTGACTTAACTTTTTCTGATATAGGGTTTAGGATTCAGATCAAAATGAGTTTTCACTACAAAGTGTTATAATTAAGGGAAAACACGTTATAAAGATAATTAAGATGTGTGAAATTGGAATTCAAATAAACAAAAAATATTATGATAAATTTAATGATTTAAATAGAAATTGGGTATAGTTGTATTATCAATCTAGTTTGAACTTATTTAACTAGTAGGTTAAATGAATTGGACTATTCTTAACTTACTGTTATCAAGTTTCTAAATTTTTTAATGGAATAAAGTAGATAAGAAAAAAGTAAAATTGATTTGTTAGAGAGAAATAAGTAAAGGATAAATAGAAATAAAGTTTGTTTGACTTAAAAATAGAATAAAAATAGAGGTTATTTAATTAAATAAAAATAAAATCAAACTTAACTTTTCGAAAGTAATTCATTTTGAAAACAATATCATTATTAATAATATTAGTTTTCATTATTTTTAGTATCGACATTAGTTTCCATTAAAGGAAAAATTATTGTAGTTGTTTTTATTTACACTATTATTAACGTGGACTGATATAAAAAACTTGGATAGATAAAAAAAAAACATGAAACTGCAAACGAACTAACTCAATAATCGAATTATGCTTTCATAATGTTATATTAAGTCTGCTTGCTTAATTTATTTAAGAAAGGAAAAGTTTTTTTAACAAAATAATTTATTATAAATTTAATATATTTGCATAAATTTACTTAAAAAGCTATAAGCGATAAAAAATAGTTTTTTTAAGTAATTCGGAGTTGTTCATAATAAAAAAAAAAAACATATGCAATAAAAACAAAGAAATATGTGACTTTGTTAGACAAAATCCTTCTCAAAGTTTTTTAAGCTCTTGTGCTTATTGTTTTAGTCTCTCATTTCAGTTTTCTTTTTCTCTTATCGTTACTCAATCTTATTTTTCTCACTTTTAATTAAAAAATATGTTGTTTTAAAATGATAGAAAAAAAATCAAATTTTATTTATATAAGAATCGTTGTCTTTTTCTTTTCTCTTTCTCTCTTCTTCTGTATTTCCAAACAAACCGTTAAAATTACTTATGTTTTTGGTGTTGCTTTTATTAAAAAATATAAAAAAAATATGATTGAATTGCAAAGTAGAATAATTTGGTCTGGTCCTTATGTTGTTTTGATGAATGATGAGGCATTATATGCTTGAGTGCATGAATTTAGCTTTTCCTTCATAATCTCTGCCTGGGGTCAAACTTGTCAGTTGTCAGCCACAAATTAACACCACACAGAAAAAACAATAAAGAACTTCCACACTCTAATCAATAATCACCTTCTAACTTCAAAAACTTCACTGATGTTATATTAATAAAATATATTATATTAAACTTATAATTTTTCATCATTTTAAAATTAATATAAATATAATAAAGTACTTACACACAAAATATCTGTGAGAAAAAACGTATAAGCCTTGAGGACATGGTAGGTGGAGAATAGTATTCTACCGTCAACAGTGGTCAATATATGGTACAAATGACCACTATTCATAAGTTATATGATATATGAACAATAAATAGATTTATTTGAATAAATAAAATTTGAAAATTTTATTTGTATAAAAAATAATTATTTGAAAAAAATAATTTGTCGTCATGTTATTATATATAAAATAAGGAATCAAATTATTCTAATAATTATTTATTTATTTTTTATTATCTTAACTCATTTTTCTTCTAAAAGTCTGGGTTACTTTTTAGAACTATCATAAAAATATGAAGGGTTAGATCAAAAGGTTTCTTTTATACATAATAATAACAATGATTTAAAAAGAGGATTTTAACTCGTTAAAATAAGACTTAAATTTAACATGTTCGCTTTTTTATCCTTAATTTTGCTATCTTGGTTGTAGAATAAACACATTTAGTTTTTCTGTTTTAGAAAACTTATAATCCTGATGTAATCTTAAATTGTTAATATAATTTTTTTAATGAAATCGTTTAGCTACCATTTTCATTGTATAATCATGTTTAAATAATTAAAAAAAATAAGAATGAAAAAGAACAAAACGTAGATCAAATAAAAAGTAAACTAAAATGGTAAAAATAAAATAAAGTAGACAGAGAAAAATTGTAAAAATAAAGAAATAATGTAACCAAAATTATAATATATTTCTTGCGTACCTATCAAATCAATGTGTTAAATCATTGATTTTGGCAAGTTGAACATCTTTAAGATAAATGTATATCCGCTTAAATCTTTATACGTGTAATCCATGAATCGCAGCTCACAAACCAGACAGTTTAATCTGTGCTCATATTCTTCTTAGTCTTCGTTTTTTTAAAGTCTTAAAAAATCAAATTTAAACCCAATCATTATTTTTAATTCTTATTTACTAAGCTCTTATTGTTAAAATATTATTATTATCAAAACAAATCAAATTAGTAAAATATCAGAGATAATCAAGAGAATATCATAGAATATCGATAAAAATATAAGAGAGATAATCAAAGAAGTATCAAAGAATATTATTATAATATCAAAGATAATAAAGGGAGAGAGATAATCAAGGGAGTATCAAAGAATATCAGTAGAATATCAAAGAAAAATAGAGTATAAGAAAATATCAGTAAAATATCAAAAAATAATATCAAATGTATTTATTTAGAATAATTTTCATATTTAGTTTCTTAGAATTTTATATTAAGTAAGCTATTATAAATAAAGAGATACACATTTAATAAAAAAACCAAACATTGTTCCATGTTATTATATTCTTTGTTCTTTCTTGTTCATAGTTATCATATATAGTTATCATATCCTTGTCCAACCTTTCTTAACCATCGATACCATCGCAAGACTTACCTCATTCACTAAAAGAAAATATTTTTTTCTTATTTTAATTATTTTAATTTTTATTATTAATGATGGTTGAATCCCTCGTAAATAGATATGGATATTTTGAAAGAGTCAACCTATTCCAATCTTATTTTTGAGGTAGTGGGAAACGGAAAGAGTCAACCACTATACCACCTTTTCATGGGAGGAAATATGGAGTATGAATAGACATTGAACAATGTTTTAGGTCAGCAATGAAATCAAACAACAAATGCAACTTACATTATATTTATTTTTATAATAACTGAGGCACTAAAAGAATCTCTCACACACCCATTGACAAATTTCTTGATTCGTGTATAGTGCAGCACTTCACTTTGGTCTTGAATTGGGATCCAAGCATTCCAGTCTTTGACCTATTTGATTGATGCACCAATGTGGCAGACATCCTCTAAATCAAAGGAAACAAGCAAACCCTATTTCAGAATGCATGTGGTGGACAAGGACTACAGAGATATATAGGTACATTGTATTACAAAACAAAAGAAAAAAATATTATTATAACTACTACTACAAGAAGTCAATTATTCACAAATTAGGAAAGTAAAGCAACGTCACAGTTAATTAACATAAATTATACAAATTTTTAATATGTATCAAAAAATAATTAGAACATTGATTATCATTTCATTATTTTCTACAATAAGGAGTGATTACCTCTTATTGAAACATGGAAAGAACCAGAATGAAAAATGGAGAGGGAATATAAAAAATATATAATCCCTATATATACACAACAAAATTAATAATATAAATTTTTATAATTGCATATTTTAAAATATAAATTTATTATCAATTATTAAATATATATATATATATATATATATATATATATATATATATATATATATATAAACGAGTGATAAACTAAATATTATTTTAAAAATATAAATGCCAATCAAATTAAACGATATATTGTGAGAATTATTGCTATGATTGCTTCCGTCTCTTAATTGTTTCACTAAAATTTGCAAACAATGTATATGAACACATATAAACTTTAGGATATAAAATATAATATTTATTAGAGTGTCTTAAATTTCAAGTTCTTAATCCTTAATCGATTTAGGAGCATGTATAATGAGTAAAAAAATAACAGATTATATTTATTTTTCAAATAAATTATAATAAAAATGAATATAATGTGAATTTTAATAAAATACTTTAATTGCCAATGCCATTATTTATAAAACTTAAAATAGTAAATAGAAAATAAAATATTAGAAAAAATACACTGAACTTGCGTATTTCTAAAAGATAAAAGAATATAAATATTTCACAATGAAGACTATAAAACATAAAGAAAGAAAAACATTATTATCTTATTATAAAGACAAAAATTCGTTATAAAGATACACACTATTTTAGAATGCTATTTAATCACACAGATATAATCAAACTATATATATTAACTCTAAAATAATGTGCTATTTTTTGTTTTATGTTGGATAAATATTCTATTGCTGTTTCTTAATTCTTTGCATGTCATAGTGCATTCATATGTTTATTATGGGATGGTTCTTTAATGGGTTTATAGTCACTTATTAATCACAGTGGATATCCACAGGGCTCAGTGCTACTTCCACAAAAATTGAGGACACAAAAAGTTATAAACATGTCTGTGCTACCAAGTCAACTCCCATTTTCCAATTTCAATTAAATTTTCATATTTTAAGAGATAAATATTCAATGTGTGTGGGCATCTATATCTTCTCGTACAATCCTTAGAAATAATTAAAATTTAAATTTACGTGAAAAATAGTAATATATATTTCTACGTAAGAGTAAATATTGTTGTTGCTAGAAAGAAAATGTGGTAGAGTGAAGTTGTTTCTGTAGGAAAATTATAACTTGATATTTAAGTTTATTTATTATTGATCGTCCTTTGTTTTTTAGAAACCTACTCGATCGGTGTATTGTTCATGAGTTATAATAAATATATAACTCAAAGAAGAAAAGTCTTGCTACTCATGAAGAAAAGTGTTGAAAACTTTTGATATTGGAAAATGATAATAAAAAAATCATTTTATATTATGAGGATGTGCATGAACCAATTTGTCAAAAAGAAAAACTAGAGGAGAACAATGACAATGTAAAGAGCTTCGAAATCAAAATCTACTAGTTAAGATATGGAAATATATTCATCAAAAACTTCTTCAAGAGTATATCAAAAACTTATATTGTTGTGTATGAGTTGTGATTGTTGATTCAAGAAGCAATGAGCAAAGCCTACCTAGTTAAGCAATTAGTAAAATTATAGTACCTTCAAGAAAATTTGATTAAATATTTGAATACCTTATCAATGTATTGTGAATCAAAGACAAAATAAAAAACATCTGACAAGTAGCAATCCTCTTATTTTTCTCATTTATTTATTTGAGAGTTGAGACATTTTAATGGCCACTTTTAGTAATATTGTAAAAAAAGTTCAATATAACTCAATATAGATTTTGTTACAAATAATTTGCTGAATGAATAGCCAATTGTAGAGCAAAAGCTTAAACAAAAAATTCAAAGCTAATGCTAAAAGTAAACGAAGAATTAGGACTCACAAAGTTTATCTAAATCGTTCACTAGACTAAGTTGCTGTTACTCCAGTAAATTAGGCAACAAGAAATTCGATTTTAAAATTGTAAAACAAGAACAGTCAATTATAAGAAAAATATAGAACAAAAACGTTTTTTAAAACGTATAAAAAGAATTTCAGCAGAAAAGATTAGGTCACATTAAAAAATATATAAAAATCCTTGTGAAACATCATGAATAGACTCATCGTCCAATTGACACAAAAAATAAATTTCAAACACTCAACAAAATAATTTTTAAATTTTATACGGGCAGGAGGGCTATGAGAATAATGGAAGGTGGAGGATTATAAGGGTAGGAGGGTGTAAAATGAGAATTAAATTAGAAAAAAATTCCAATTTATATTTTAACGTACGTCATTTATTTTTAATAAATATTAAAATATAAAATTGAATATAATAATAAAAAAAATAAAATAGATTAAATGTATAAGAGAATAAGATTAAGATACTTTTTTTTTATAGATTATTTATAAAGGGAGAACAGAAATTAATTGTTTTTACTAATGTCTCACTTATTTTATTTCATTTATGATGACTGTTTTACTCCGTGTGACTCTTTCAAGAAGCTTTGGTGGTAGGTGAAAAAGGTACAAATAATAGGAAAAATAGAATTTCTTTTGTTTTAATGGCTGCTACACATGTTTTCGAAACATCCATTTCCGATCAGAGGTTTCTGGAACTCACATTATAAAAAAGAGCATGTATTGAAAAAATAGTCCTTTAGAACTTTGGATAGAACATTCCACGATAACGAAAGTAGTGCTTAGGAATGAGTGTTCCACAAAATTTTAAAATAACCTTTATGAACCAAGCGCACATTTGAAACTGCGTTTTACATTAGTGAATCTTGAATGAAAACATATAATCTTGAAAGACTCAAAGGCATTTTTCTCTTTTTCAATTATTTTTCCTATAAATACAACTTCAATGGAGAACTGTTAGCTAAAAAAAAGGTGCTTTTATTTCATGAGTCCACAACACAGCACATGAGCAAGGGGTGGTGATGACTAGGTGTGGGAGCAAGGGGGTGAGGCAGTTTTGTCTTTTACACACTCCCAAGAAGGTGCATAAGGAAACTATGGGTGTAAAAAGCAATTCCTTCAGTAACTAAGGAGATCCATATCCACGATCCATTAACTTTGGGCTACATGATTTCTCATAAAGCCCAGCCCAGTTTTGGCGAGTCCATAAACGTTGCTGTCTGTGACTGAAACGGAGGTTTAGTTATCGTGTGTATTCACTCGCATAGCATGGCCTATGCTGCAGCGAAATCTGACAAAATCCACACCGATGTTCTCACCAAAGCTAGGGAAGATTGTTACAAGGTCTCTTCTTTTCCTTTTCAGGCAAATGGGTTTCTGCAATTTCTCTCTCCCTCTCTCTTCTCTCTCTCACACGTTGAATTGTTTATGTGTTTTTGAACAAGGCTCGTGATGCTTTCTATGCCTGCTTGGAAAAGGAATCTGACAAGAAGCCCACAGAGACTGCATCTGTGGGCTTCCTGTACCCCCTAGAATGCAAACAACGCAGGAATGAATACGTCAAACAGTGTCGATCTTCCTGGGTAACATAGCCCCTTCTTCAATTTTGATGCTGTATTGGTAAAAATGGATGCTTTTCTGAATTGGGTATGTTAATCGTGTGCCAGGTGAAACATTTCGATAGGCAATACTGCCAGAACAAAAGGGTCCAGACACTTTTGGATGACAAAGGGTCCACCAGAGGTTTGTTGATGCCCCCACCTTTACACTTTCAAAACCCACTACTTAATTTTGATCAATTATTCACCTAGAAGTAGTAGTTATAATGGGTCATGTTGATTTCCCTGATAGCTTATGCATGATTCTTTGGGTGTATATTCCTTGTGTGATAAAGGATTTCTATACATGTCTGTGTTTGCTGTGTTGAGTTCTTACTGTTGGTTCTGGCTTGAATGAATTTCCTTCTCTTTTTTGGTATCAATTAGTGGTTGGAACAAGTAACTGTATCTAGGAGTTACAAGTCTTGGTGTCATTTGCACTTGAGTGGAGAATACTCTCATGGTTTATTCATGTTGGCAGGGGTGTAAAACTGTACGGATCACCTTGCCCTTGTCTAAAAGAAGTATTTTCAGTTCTTGAGGGATGCTCAAGCTGTTGGTTTGACAGTTCGTTATTTGAGAAATTTATAGTTCCCTCGCCTTGGCATGGTTTATATTGTAAAATTATTGTAAAAGTTTATGGCTAATTTGGTATCTATGCTGCATTGGTCAAAACTCAAAAGAATAAATGAAATGACAGACATCTGGTTTATTCTTTTCTGCAAAATTGTTCATAGTCACTTTTTTGCTCTGGCTTTAAATAAAATATGCATTTAAAATGGTAAATGGAGAACCCAAGGATCCTTTTGGGGCTTTTACACTATAGTGGGTCATATGAATGCGTTCAATATGTGTACCTTTTTTCAGTAATTTGGCACTGGACATGTAAAAATGAAGAATTTATCATTATATCCTCTTTTCTCTTTTTTAATTCAAAAAGACATGGGTAAGTGATCAAATTCACACACCGGTATTTTATAATGTCTGTAATCCAAAATTTAACCCTTTTAAGGATTGTTTCCTATTACATATTCATAGAGCTATAGTTGTATTCATATAGGGTGTGAGAGATACACTCATGGAGTATTAGAAGTGTGCTTGTGTAAAAATTGTAGCTGAGGTTCAGTCAGAGAAATGTGGTTGTGTCCATACTCACAAAAAGTGTAGTTGCGTCCTCAAGAGTGACTGTAATTACATGCATCGTTGATATTACATCAAAGATTTGTCTATAGGAGCGTGACTTTACCCATATTGGTGTAAGTGAATCTAATATAGAAATTGCATTATAATTTCTATGAAATTTTGAAGTTTCCTTTAAAAGCACCTTATTTTTCAATACTAAAGTTGTTCTATAACACTCATGTATTAAACTGCATTTAACTACATATTATAGTAGAGCCAAGTTGATAAAATTACAAGTCATAAGAAAGAATGAAACTAGACTACATGCCACAAACCAACATACATAAAAAAACACATAATTCAATGATTTTAATATCTAGTAGAAGTTAAATTTATCCTAACGTATATCAACATCTCTTACATTCTATTATTCCAATATCCTCTCCATAAGACATTCTTCGTGTGCCCTCAAACTCACAAAAAATCTTTGGTGTTCTGGTTATTTCTCCTTTAAAATCTCTTTTTGAAGGATTTGGTTGCATTGGTGATTTGTCTACTATTTTTCCAAAATCAGTCATCATGACATCCATTTTGTTATCAAAACTTTCAATAGATCTAGTAGTTAATTGAGTAATGTGTTGGCATGTTCTCTCCTTGCTGAACTATTTCCATTAAATGGAGGTGAATTATCCTGTTGTGGCCAATCTTCATCATTAGCTTGATTCACACCAATTTCCTCATTTCCACCTACATCTTGTGCACTATCTACCCTCACAATCATCTTCATGTTCTCTGCCAATTTGAACTTTTAAAATTCTTTGTTAATCTTGAGAATCAAAGGATCTAAGTTAACCAAATAAATACTAATAAAAAACATATGATAATATTAACTATTACTAAAGCTGGTATAAATTAATTGTTGCAGATTCCTTTTATGAGTGATCTCAAATTGGAATTTTGAGTATGCAGCTGTGTTAAATACTATTTAAAAATATATTATTAATTGAAAACTCTTGGAAAAAGAAATTCTCAACATTCAAATTAAGTTAAAACTTTTTGGCTAAGTCTCTTAGTTACACTCCTACCTTTAAAATCTCTTTTCGAATGAATTGGTTGTACTGGTAATTTGTCTACCCCTTTCCAAAATCAATCATCATCACATCCATTTTATCATGAAAACTTTCAACAAATCTAATAGTTAATTGAGTAATGTGTTGACTTTTAGGAGGTGACTATTAGAAGCATGTTCACTCCTTACTGAACTATTTCCATTGGACGAAGGTGCATTATCATGTTGTCACTAATCTTCATCATCAACTTCATTCTCACCAATTTCATCCAAATAGTAGTTGTAACCTTTTAAACTCTTTAAATTCTTTGTTCAGAATATTGTCAGCTATGGGATGCTTCTGTAAGTAAAAAAAAAAATTACTCTTTTAATAAAATTAATGATAACAAAACAATGCACTTAATTAGAATATTAAATATCTCTAAAAATACCCAGATAAAACTTTTCTGCTAATAAAATTATGACAAAATAAAAGTATTCTTTTAATACTTTTTTAGGTTTTAAAAGTTACAAAATTATAAGATTAGGAACAAAAACATCGTAAAGAGGAATTTTAAGAGAATGAGTATATTATAATAAAAGTTAATGCGATCAACAAAGTACATATGATCGGTTGATCCAAATCTCGGAGAATCAAATTATCATAGTTAACCAAATAAATATTAATAAAAAACAACTAGACATGATATGTTAACTATTATTTAAGCTGGTATAAATTGATAGCTGAAGATTTATTTTGTGAGTGATCTCAAATTAGAATCTTGAGTATACAGCTGTTAAATACCGTTTAAAAAATATATTATTAATCAAAAACTTAAAAAAAAAAAAAAGTCTCATCTTCAAACTCTGTTAAAATTTCTGTCATAGATAATAAATAAGCAATTCCTGTGTCATTGTTAACAAAAGATATTTAGTTGATTTCTTAACTAGCATCTTTAAGATATTATTTAATAAGACCATTAATGAAAATTCAGCATAATTAATTGAAATTTATTAGTTGTGTTTCATAGAAAAGGGTGTATTAACGTGGAAGCCATACCCAGTCTGAAATATTAAACTAAGTTTATTTGTTGTAGGTGGGTGTTTGGGGATAAAATTAGTTGGTGCCCACTATGAAAGTCCAGTTTGTTTAAGATACCTGCCTTTGGTAGAATAAACCTACACACAATAATTGGATAAACATCAGAACACACAAAAATGCACTAAAAAGAAATAATAGAGCACAAGAAATTTTGTCATATACTATTCATTGCCTTTCAGGGCATCTACATCATATTCAATAATACTAAACATCATGTCTCCAAGATTCACCCTCATTCAAGATCTATTGTCATATACCATTTCTTCTATTGGACGTTTTTCTTCTCTCTTTCTGCCTAAAACCTTTTTCTATATAAAATTCAGTCAAATATTCGCAAACTGATTTTATTTTATTCAATGGTAACGATTGTTAGACCACTTTTTCTTAGTTTTTAGATGTAGCTGTGTACTTTTTTGAGTCGTGGATTTTCACCCACGAGTATATCTTTGGATTTTTGTTCAACTACTCATATATAGCTCCCATTCGAAAATGATTTTATTTGAAAAGAACAGTTACCTTTTTCTTCTGAAAATGAAACTACTTTTTTTTTCATTTTTAAATATAAAAATACTCGATTAATTATTCGCAATGTTTCATTTCCTTCAATATTCAAGCATAACTTAATATCCCCTCGTATCTAACTGTTGTATTATGCGCTTGTTATTAGTGTTTTTCATTTTCAAAACTGCGGGGAATTGAGATGAACGTAATAGTTAAAACATATATAAAAAAATGATGGGATAATAGAGCTATTATGATGAAATTACCAATGTATAAGATGAGGCACTAAGCTATAGACGCCAATAGGCAACTATGCAGGATAATTAATATTAGCCTCAGCAGTACCGGTGATACAAATTTCACTTTATTTTTTATTTTTTTTAAAATTACTTTTACATATCTCAAAAGTGATTAAATCAAATTAAGTCAAAAGCTTAACTTTACGGTGATATAAATTATTCAAATCTTTGGTCACTGACTTAATTGATATAAACCTAATTCGTGACGTGGCCACGTTTTGATTGTCAAAAAAAATATATATATAAATGACTTTACATTGAAATATAACAAAATGTTTGCCAATCCTTTTACAAAAAAGTAGCTCGTTTGATCCGTGACTGTTCTGCTCTAAATATTAGTTAACAATATGTGGACTCAAATGAAAATCATATAACGATGCCTTCGAGCAAACGATAAAAAGGTGAGTACATTACAATAGTTGTTAATTATCCTGTCTCTTTTCGTTTTTTTATTAAATAAGACAGTATTTAAAACTTTAGTCTTTTTCCTTTGGATGCAAAAGATAAGGTAAATGCAGGAAAGTGGGATGAAAAAGAAAAGAGAAAGTAGAATAGGTGTTAAAAAAAATGAAAAAACAGGTTGCAAAATAAATAAAGTAAAAGAAAAAGAGGCGAAAAAAAAACAAAAGAAATGAGATAGGATAGGATTGGAAAGTGAAGAAGCAAGAAAGTTAGTACGAAAGTGAAGTTAAAAACGACGTCGTGAAGGACATGCTTTCCTAGACTTTAGAAAACCACGTCATTTGGTTTGTTCAGGTTGTTCTTGATTTGGTTGAGGTTGTCACGTCGTTTGGTGTAGTGTTTGAGGTCAAAGTCAAAGATCAGGACTTGGAGACGGAGGCGGCGTCTTTGACGAGGCCGTTGCTGAGAGTGGAAGAGTGGAGGGTGAGCGCGGACATTCCGGGAGAGGAGGGCCCATCACCGTTGATGAAAGGATTCCTGGTGTGACACGTGGCTTTGGAGATGGCTGTGGCCAGAGAAATGGGCATAAGGCAGAGACCTTTCCCCTGCAGGTACTGCATGGCGGACCCCATGTCTTCCTCCATCAGCTTCGCCACCTGTTGCTCCGTCGTGGCTATGCTGTCGTTTGAGTTACCGTTGGCGTTGTTGCGTTTTGGTTGAGCGCAGTCACCGCCTCCCTGCAGTGCAAAGCAAACAACGACACCATGTGACAGCGTTAGTTAGAATAGGGTTCAGAGAAAGAGAGAAAAAAGAGGAATCTGCGAAAGTGGCCACGCGTGCTGCTTTTGGATTGTCGTTTTGTGGTGATTGATTGATGGATGGATAATAAGCCAAAGGCCAACACAAAAAGACTACTCACTCCGACAATATTTTATGGGTGCTGTCTCTGCCATTCTATTTCTTCTTATGGAATTCCTCCCATGTTTTTTTTATTATCTTCCTCATTTTCTTGTTTCCTCTTTTTTATTTAACAATCCCCGAATTCATAAATTGAAGGGGAAATGAGAAAAAAAAAACAATCTTTTTAATCATGGTATTAGTAGTCTACCTCCGAAGATATATCAGCAACAAGGGGTGCCACAGCGGCTGCACCTCCCAGTCTGCTCATGCTTAAAACCTGTAATCCAATTAATTAATTATGCAGGCATCATAAAAATTTGAAAAAACTGAAGGCAGAGACAGCAGCTTCTATTTTATGATCAGAGTTCCATACCTAAACTCATTACTTTCAATAATAAATTTAAGATAAGTGTTAAACTCAAATATTTCATAAGACTGATATACTTTCTATTTTTCAACTTCCCACCACTTACTTTCAAAGTAAATTACTTTTACCTTTTTACATTTTGTTATTTTAATTATATTTAATAAACATAACAGTGATTTTTTTTTCTTTCTTTAAATTTTGTTGAGTGAGGATAAAAATAATTCCTCAACACTAAAAAAAATTTTAATGAAAGAAAAAATTAGTAAAATAAAAAATTATATAAGAAAAAGTTAGTCGATGAATAGTATCTGGACAGTAACTCACTCAACATCCGGCTAACTTATTTTGTAAAGTTGTATACATGTTAAAACATTGATTTAATTATATTATCGCTTCACTTTATTAACTTTTTCTGTTTCCTTCTATTAAGATATCAATATAAAGAAAAACAATGAAATATATTAAATCCATTGAAATAAAAATAATAAAATGTGGAAACAGAGGGGATCTGACCTTGACTTGGAGCTGTAGGAACTTGACATAATCGATGATCTCATCCAACATTGAGGCCTTATCAGTCTGTCAATTCATGAGAATAGCACATATTTTAATTAATAAGGGAAACTATATTTACTTGTGTAATTTACATTTGATATTTTTTCAAAGTAAAGTGACATAGATATGAAATAAGGAAAATAATTAAGATGTTGGTATGATAAAAAAAAATCAGAGAAAAGGGATTGTACTGTAAAAAGACATTGCACGACTCTTTTTACCAAGGATTGATCCTTGCATTTTTGTATGGTGCAATGGTGCATATACAGTAATATTATTATATAATGTTCACGTCTTGCGTCTAGTCTTATCATTCTTCACAGTTAACAACAATTCTTCAAATCCCACTTGTTGCAGGTACCAAACCTTAGTGCTCTCCAGCTTCATATTTCAGGCACGCACGGAAAGATTTATATATAATGGGAATGATGTTAACGGACGATTATTCATTATACTCCAATTAATCCACAAAAGACCACAACATAGTTAAGTTTAACATTATTTCAACCAATCAACAAACGATAACAACACAATTACTGATGTTTACCTTGTTGGCGTTGGGAACTAGTTCCTGCAGGGCCTTCATTCGCTCTGCGATTCTCTCCCTCCGTAACTGTCACACACAACAAAATTCCCAACCCAGCTTCAGAACAACAAAAGCAAGACAATGACCGTATATCTTTACCAATCAAATCAAACGTCAAAAGATGAAATCCAAAGCGATTCTCTCCTATTCCGGCGTTTCCACGGATTTGTTTTTCAATTTTACGAAAACGAAAACAGAAAAAATGTAATGCTACTTGTGAAAAGTGTATGGTTAACAGTAATAAGCCACAATGCAGAGAAACGTACCCTTTCGGCGATGCTGTGTGGGTCCGTGGCTTGACCTCTCCTCGCCCTAACCCTCTGCTTCGGCTGACCGGAACCACCACTCGCCGGAGCCGAAGCTCCGAAACTCTGCCCCTTCAAATTCCAAGCACAAACAAAATCAGAATTGGTTCACAACATAATAAAATCAGTTTTATTTAATTTTATTATTAACAATAAAAAAAAAAAAAAAAAAACGGTGTGGGGAAGTGAAAAAGGAGGGGTGGGGGAGAAGGGTAGAAGGAAACAAAAAAAAA
>Ga0099825_1001071_pt1 | contig 33611 bp, 23 predicted proteins | sample SiratroredBW_FD_76838 | JGI IMG/M metagenome (GOLD analysis project Ga0099825, IMG submission 76838) | Root nodule microbial communities of legume samples collected from California, USA - Siratro red BW | ecosystem: Host-associated > Plants > Roots > Nodule | place: USA: California | collected...
AATATTTAAGTTTTTCTTCATTCAAGAAATAAACAAGCTTTGTAAAAAAAATCATCTTATCATAATCTTCATCATCATTTCACACATTTCACTCTAAAAATTTTCTTTTATATTGCTCCGGGCACCTTTTATTATAAAAATTTATGTATAAATAACAATACTCTTAAATTATTAATTTAATATTAGACGAAAGATAAAGACACATATAATATAAGATTATTCATATAAGTTAAATGTTAAATTAAAATAAAAATATCTTAAAATTACGATAATTAAAAATAAATAAAAGATTAATAAATTAGGCACGTACCTTATTTTAACTGGGGCATAACTATGCTTTATATATAATTTTGTCTTATATTTCGTAGAAGAAATTTCTAAAATGTAAATATAAATAGACTTATTAGGGTTAAATGGTTTGAGAGTTAGATTCAAGTTCCTAAGGCACCAAACGTGATAAAAGGTTTTTGTAGCTTTTACGTTGAACGAAAGGTTAATTAAAACACGATTTGGATGGGAAGGTCCGATTATATTTTTCAGCAACAGTAGTGAAAGAAACAAAGTGGGTAGCGACAAAGAAAAACAGTGACGTGCTTACGCAGCATTGGGTAGTGTTTGGCTTCAACAACACTCTTAAACGTGGGACGAGAATGTGTTGTTTGCTTTTGTTTGTAGTTTTAGGAACTGAGAGTGGCGCTTTCTTCAGCTTTTGACCATCAACTGTCTCTTTGTTTTTGTTTGTAATGGATTTTCAGAGTGAGAGATTTTGAAAACCAGCTTCCACTTCTCAATATCATTTCAAACGCTCAATGATTCTCTTTGCCTTCTCTCCTTATCTCTTATTGTATATGGGCTCACAATTCAAATTCATACACCAACTTCTAAATCATGTTTTTCTTTTTCTTCTAGATATGCAATTTAAAATCATGTTTGGTTTAAATTATTTCAGAGAAAAATTGAACGAAGCATAATTCTGCAAAAAGACCAGAGAATTTTTTTATGACGAAAATAGTTACAAGCATTCGACTTTATTTTAAGACTTTCTGCTTCTCTTTGATTCTAGAATTTAATATCATTAACACACTATTCAAAATTAATTTAAAACTCAGAAATATATATATATCAATTAAGTTTAAATTTTATGTTTGATTTAAACTTAAAATTAACCTTTAAAGTTATAAAAATTAAGTCGAATACTACTGTTCATACAAAGCTCCCTCAAGTTATAAAAATATCTCTTGATATTTTTTATCACTCAGAAACAAAAGTTAATAAGAAGATATTAATAAATATTTAAAGAAGAAGTTAAATAAACAGGTAATGTTATTTTAATTAGTTTTCAATAACTGATGATATCTCACCTTATAAATACAACCATCTTCACTTTATAAACAAGTTTTATGAGAATAAATTATGTTTAAATTTATCTTTTATATAAGGTAACAAAATTTTTGTTGAACTTATTATATTATTTTTATCAGATTATTATTAAAATTTATATAAATATTTAGTTTCATACACAAAATATACCGTTTCATATCTAAAATATAAATGATTTATAATTTATTATGATGAGATTTTGGAAAGTATATTAGATATTTATGTGTTTACATTAATCTAGTTTAGAGTTTAGGTCATTTGATATCATACAACTACTATATATGTTGATAGCAACTATTTCAAAATTAGTTAAACCCCAATTTTAACGGAATGAAAAGAAACATTTGGATGTTTGAATAGATGATTGTGACCCATGAAGCAGAAGGAAGTTAGGTGCAAAACTTGTATTGAATGAGGCAGGCATTTTTACACAGTGCCCCATAGTGGGAGCAGATTTTAAATCTGGAAAACAAAAATCTATGAATGAGCACAGAAAAACGATAATCACGGGATCGCGTTTCAAATGTATCTGTTAAAAGTCAAAACTTGTCGAGTGTCAAATATTGGTAATTGTTTTCAAGCAGGTGATAATCGCTTTTGACTTTTGCGCCCGCCAAATAATGTTCAAATATACTTTCAATTTCATGATACCATAATAATAACACTGGATACTTTTGGAGATATAACAGTGCTTTGATTTCCATTATAATACTCAAACTAACTTTTAATTTATATTAAATATTGTATCAATATCTGTGATTATTTTTTTAGATTCCGTCAAAAGTAAAAACTAATTGAATTTTTAATTGATATAGGTTGTGATCGAATTTTAGATGGAAAACTTAGACAAATTTCTATTTTTTTTATTGAACATTGTACTAACATATCTGATAATTTTTTTATGTCCAATTAAAAATAAAATTTATCTTAATCGAATTCAAATTTGAATGATTTTTTTTTATAAATTCGAATTTAACTTAATTTTCTAAGTGAAATTCAAATACACATTGTTATAATAAAACACTGTTTTTTTGTTAAACTAAATTTAATTTTCTAACAGTTAGATATATTGAATTTTTTATCAGTATTATGAGAGGAATAATGTTCTATTAATTGTGTGGATGTATTACGGTCATTCTTCTCTTGTCCTGATTGAAAAAAGTTACCTTTCCGTTGTGGATTTTTTTTTTTTTGTGTGTGTGTATCATATAAATAATATAAATGTGTACAAATATTTCCTTCTCATATTTTTTTTTTTTGAAAATCTTTTCAATTAATTGCGTCGTTATTTTTTAGATAATCTTCTTATACTTTTATATTATAGAAAACAAAATATTAAAGATAATTTCTATGGAAGAGGGTAGTATATTAAAATACAAAAAGTATTAAAAAATTTTAAAAAAATATATTATCATAAATGATACAACAAAACAAGATAATAAAAAGAATTTATTTTTACTTTTATTTTATCTTACTTTTATCTAAATTCTAAGCTTTATCTTATTCCCAAGAATGTAATAAGATAACTTTACTTATAAATCTTTATTGCTTTTGCAAAATAGAACAATATTATCTTATTCTTTGTAGGAACCCTGCACACATATAATATGTAATATATAAAATATTAAGTATAAATTTAATGCGTTATAATATTTAATACTTATTAGTTATCTATCTATTATATACTATATACACACACATATATATATAAACTGTTACTTTTCTAATAAATTTCTATAAAAATGTACATTTTTACCATAGTTGAATTATAATATATTGAAGTGTAATGATTGCTTCAATTTATTGATATAATTTAATTTTTCTCTTATATTAGATATAGGTTTGATTTAACATATTATTTTATATATTTGTACATGTAATTTAATTTAAACTAAAAAATTAACATGTTATTTTAAATAAAAACATGGAAATGATAATTTCATTTTAATAATATGTTATTTATTTATTGTTTTTTAAATTTTTAATAATTTTCACGTAAGTAAAGGTAATTTGCATAATTTTGCTAAAATTCATAATTTCTAGATGTTAAAAAAATTAAGTTATTTTTTCTTCTAAAAAAGTATATAATTTTAATTAAATAATCGTCTTATAATTTAAACAAAATTGTATCATATCCCATCGTTATCTAATTCATGTCATATAACAACCATTATAACTTATCCTAGGTGAACAAAAAAACTTAGAAAGACAATAATTAGTATTTGAAGGAGTCATATCCATCCCACATTTATGTAAGTATAAGCATGCAGAAACCAAGAATGTAATATAAGAAAAAAAAATACACATTTCTTTTTATGAAAAGCCCCAAGGAAACAATAAAACGTGTTAATAAATAATTTTTTTTCCGATGCTTGCTATGTTAATGGGTAAAATTCATGTAAATCTGAAGTATGAACCCATCAAAACAAAATCAAAACACGTAAATTTCACTTTATAGGAAAGTCAAAAGAGATATTCTGTTATTTACCTCTTATTTAACGTTTGGTGAGGTCATATGATAAGTTCTTTACACATTTCTACATAAAGTTTCCTAATTATTGTGAGGCATATAAACAATAATTTATTAGAAATTAATTGATTATATAATATTTATAATATCTAATTTTATATTTCATTCTAATAAAATGTCCTTGAGAATTTTAATATTCTCTTATATCCAAACAATTTTTTTAGGATGAATCAATTAACCTTATTTCATTAAAAAAAATCTCAATTAACAAATAAATTATTTAGATAATTAATTGTGTTTTTTTTTAAAAAAAAAATTATTCCACAATCAATTGATATTTAAATAAAATTATAATCCAATATCATAAAACAATAATATCATATATATTATTTCAAACATCATGATGATTTTCCTTTTAAACTTTTTTAAACTTATCAATATTTGCTATTATATTATTCTTAAGTTACTTAAGTTCTCTTATTTTGTATAAAAAGTGAAAAAGAATCATTGGATTCACAGGAATAAGATTGAAACTCATGAAGAAGAATGTAAAAGAAGTGGGTGCAAGACAGTTGAGCGTGTCGGTGCAAAAGTCGTTAAAAATCTATTTAAGAACTGCCTAAGTTAGGATTAGGCACACAAAGTTAGGGAAGAAAAAGAGTCAGTCTTGGATGACAACTTTAGGGTTCTTTGATGTAATCATCTTCTTCTCCCATTGTTCATTTTTTATGTTTGGTGTTCTCATGAGTATGAGAAACTAAATCTATTGTTATTGGGGTTAGATGTAACCTATTGAACTCTCATGTAATCAATATTGGTTTTATATATGTATTTCTTTTCAAATGTCAATATTTTGATTATTTGCTTAATGCTTGTTGTGATGATTATCCATGACTTGATATTTGATTTTAAGGATATTGGAAAATATCATTTGTAATATAGATTTGAATTGAAATATGTAATTAAAGCTTGTATTTAGGAATAGATCATGATTAATTTGTTGTCTTAAACCCTTGTGAAATAAACAAGTCTTTTTTATATAATTAATTAAGAAATTGACGATTAATAGAAAAACTTATATTCATTCACCTAGGGAAGTAGGGTATGAGTATTATTGTGGGTTGACATTAACATTAAAAGAAAAGAAGATAATTGTTTTGACACATGAGAGTGAAGTGTGGCAAAGTCTAGCCCTAACAATTTCATTTCTGCACGTGGTCTTTGAGGCTCATATGATGGTGATGGGCACCCTATGAGGACTTTCATTGTATGGACCATTGATCCCCACTAACATTTGATGTACCCTCAACTGAGGAGTTCACAACTTATATTGCTTAGCCTAGTGTGCAGGCCCATTTTGGAGGAGAGGGTGAGCTTGCAAATGATAATGCAGGAGATGATGCTGAAGAGGAGAATGAGATCTTTTTCTGACTATTGGAGTTTTTTTTGTGTTATTTTTTTTGTTTTGTTTTCATTTTTCATTTCGTTTGTTCTAAATTTCATTATTATTTTTTGTCTATTTTGTGTGCATTGATTACAAACTATGTAACTTGGATATGTGGTAATTTTGATGCAATCAGTTTATGATTTGGAGTGAATTTTACCTATCTTCAATGAGAAATTTTTGTGTGTTGTTGCTTACTGAATATGTGAATTGATTATATGATTTTTGGTGAGATTTAGTTTGTGTTTTCCTTTTTTTTTTGTGATAAAAAAATGTGTCTTGCATATACAATGTGACAACAGTATCTAGAAAGGATGTTGGGCTTCAGAGTTCTCTTCAATAAGTACTATCACTTTTGACTCATAATTGACTTTTCTTCAGTTTCTTTACTAATTATTTCATATGTATGTTTAGACATGATTAACACCATTTTTTTTTATTATGTCATTATAGCCAGAACCAAATACCCAACCTTGTTTTGATAAAATAAAACCTTTGTTTATCCTTTGAGCTTTAAAAGAATTTGGGTTTCATCCCTGAACCTCTTTCTGTTGTAAGAATGAATTGACTATCTTTGAGTATAGAGAGTAAGGAGATCATGATCATTAGTATGATTCAAGTTTGGAGAAAATTATTAAGGGAATCTAAAATGTAATTCAAAAAATGTTGGGAATTTGTCATGTTTTACATAAAAAAAAAGTGAATAAATGAATGTGTTGAAAAGTTGATATTGGGTTAAAGTATGGTTTTGAAATAGAAGATGGTAAAATTTTCTTATATTTTAAATTAAATAAAATGCTCTCTTTGCTTGAAGTACTTGGGTTATTCAGAAAATTCAATTTCTTTCTTAGTTCAGCCACATTACAACCTAATAAAACTCCTTGAGATGTTGCATATTTTGTTAAGATTGTTGGCTTTTGAAATGAAAAACAAAGTTAAATTTTGGAAAATCAGTAGAGACATATATAGCCTGAGACACTAGTATGTGTAAGTGAAACATTTTTGCTAGTAAGAAATTATACCTCTTGTTCACTAAAAGTATTTTGCCATTGATAAGATTGCATCATTATCTATATTAACTTTGCACTATGAACACCAGAAATGATTCTTAACAAAGAAACATTTTTTCTTTTTGTGATGGATTTGAGCAAGAACATACATAATTGATATTTGAAGTGATTATGTAAATTTGTTTGGGTTGTTATACCATTGTTGAGTAATGTCTATCTCTGTCAAGTTACCTTTACTTGAGGACAAGTAAGGTTCGAAGTTTGGGGGAGTCTAATAAGATTTATTTTTATTATATTTTAGAGCTAATTTTTATAATGAAATCAATTATTTCTAAACTTGAATCATGCTTATTTCTTTATTTGATTAGGTTTGTTAATAATTGACTACTGAAATATGAGAATGTAAGGTTAAGCTAATTCTTCTTATTTTGCTCAAAAAGTAAACACGAAGTATCAAATTTAGAGGAATAGGATTGGAACTCATGAATGAGGATGTATAAGAGAAAGTTGACACAAGACAATTGAGCCTGACCATAGAAGAACTAAGCCCAACCCCTGAGCCCAACCATGCAAAACTCAAGGGCAAAAATATCAAATTACACCCGACGCTATTGGAGTTGACCGGGCGACAATTGGGTCAAGGGCCTTTGCAACTACTTGAGTTTGGCACCATTGAAGTTGGGTCGGGTGTGACATCATTGAAAAATCTATTTAAAGAGTATTTACGTTCGGGTTAGGCACACAGAGCAAAAAAAAAAGGAGTCAGTCTTAGATGATAACTTTACGGTTTCTTGGTGTAGTCATCTTCTTCTTCCATTGTTCATTTTTTATGTTTGGTGTTTTAAAGATTATAAAAACTAAACTCATTGTTATTGGGGTTATATATAACCTATTGAACTCTCATGTGATCAATATTATATATATATATGTCTTTCCTCTCAAATGTCAGTTTTTTAATTTGAATCTTAGGCTATTAGAAAATATCGTTTGTAATTTGGATCTAAATTAAAATATCTAATAAAAGCTTGTATCTAGAAATAGAGCATGATTCATTTGTTGTCTTAAACCGTTGTAAAAAAAACAAGTATTTTTTTATATAATTAATTAAAGAATTGACAGTTAATAGGAAAACTTAGGCTTATTCACTTAAGAAATTCGTGTTTGGATATTACTGTAGGTTGACATTAGCATTCCGAAGGAAAAAAATGTAATTGTTTTTATACATGAGAGTGAGGTTTAGTGAGATCTAGCCCTACCAATTTCATCTCATCGATCTTTAACCGCTATCTGCAATCCAAGTATTTGATAAAAATATATTTAATTATTTTTGCATAATTTTATTTTCTTGCACACCAATCACAACTATAGATTTATTCCTTAGTTTAATTTTATCATAATTGTGAGTATTGTTATGTATTGCACAAATTCCTTGAGAAAGAACTATATTTACGATTTGCTACATTTTGTAAGTGATACATTTGTAAGTGATACACTTGTCATTGAAAGCAAATTATACTAATACCCATATTAAGCCTTACTCAATTTATATGATTTATTTTCATGTCTTGTGACTTCAAAATTAGGAGATTGATCCATAAATTTAATACTCATTTAAAAAAAAAAAATTAATTTTACATCAAGCTATTGTAAGGACAAACCTCTAATAGTGATCACTAATGTGATACTTTCAATTCTTGTCATGGGGCAAAAACTTCAATGTAATTTAAATAAACCTTTTTTTGCAAAAATCTTATTGCAACCAACCTATATTTTGCTACTTCTTTGTTCTACTTTACCTTCAATTTATATATTCATTTCACTCCAATAGGTCTTTTATTGTGAGGTAACGTGACGAGATCACATGTATGGTCTTCTCTCTATAGCCCTTATGCTTTCTCCACTATTGCCTTCCATCTGTGTTCTTTGATAGCTTTCTCGAAACATATTGGCTATGTTTCAGCCAGTAGAGCCAAATAGATTATGTCCCCATCTTCATTTTCTACGCAATTAATAATAGATATAAAATCTCAAAAACTTTAAGATTGTTGTTTGTTTCTTTGAGGTTTTTGTGGCTAAATTAGAACTGCTTCTACATAATTCTTAGACCACGCATGTCGTTGAATCTGAATTGTATATGCACACTTATTGCATATCAATTACTTTATCATTATCCTTTTACTAAAAGGTTATGCAATTTGTATGCACATGTTGCCTCTCCCTTGTCATCCAACTTCTCTCTTCTTTCATTTGATACATATATAACGCAAAGAACCAAATACTGAAGACGACTTATTTTACATTTTCTCCCTTACCATGATTCCTTTGCAATTACATCATATAGGCTCTTAGTTGGATTTCTATTCAGAATATAAACACAATTGGTACAATTTCTTTCTAAAATCGTTTTAGTATATTCCTTTCTTTAAACATAAAATTAATCATGATCATCAATATTTTGTCCCTTCTTTCAATTTTTTTTATTTGGAGCACATAAAAGAACATAGGCTAAATACCAATAATCAAATTTGGTACAATTTGTTGTTACTACCACAAGAACAACATGATCTAATTCAAAATCATCACTATAATCTTGTATCATTAGAGTTTAATTGAGTCGAAATTGTTGAATACCAGTTTTCTAATAAACATAGATATTTAAAAATTAAGCAAATGATTAGTTATAAAATTAAAAAAAAAAGTAATTAGAGTTATAAACAACAATTCAACTACTATAAAAGTATTATAGATTTAATTTTGTATTCTTTCTTACGAGTTCTTATCATTTTTAGTTGCTTCAGCTAATACAATAAGACTGTTTCTTGAACCCTAAGTTTTAAATGACTTAGATAACTTGTTAAATTTAATAAAATTATTAAAAACAATAGTAATATCAAATGAACACTAATCAAACATATAAAACTTAATTTGTAAATCACAAACAATCCTCAGATTTTCAAGTGTGAAATTGTTCATAGACAAGTATAACAAATATAAAGCACCATGTTAATATGAATAACTTAACATGAATAAAAAGATTCAAAATATATATAACATATATTTCAAAATACTATATCAACTCTTAATAATAAATAATATAAAAATTAAAACCCAACATGATAAAAGAGTTGGTTGGGCAAAACTAATCTCTACCTTCTAGTATTGACTTCGTTCTTTGATGTCTAATTATTCTCAACCAAAAGGTTTCTCTTTCTCTCATTTATTTTCTTCCTTTGAAATCATATCTCATGAATTAGTTCAAAACCACATTAAAATACAAAAATAAATATTGTTCATACTTATGGTTTTCTCGGACTTTAAATATTCCTTTAAAAATATTTCCATCAACATGGAATCATCCACAATCAGCCTCAGAGTTCTTCTGACTTACCTTTTTTTCGTTCCATTTTATTACAACTTTAATATTTGTTTTATTTCTAACTATAATTGCCTCATGAAATGCAAAGCATAATTGTCCTCAAAATGATCTTCGATTAGTTTTAGATCAACACGGGTCAATTAAAAAGACCTACTCAAGATAAGATAAGGTAATGGTTAGACATTAAAGAAATTAATGCATGTGATGTACATTTGATGCCTCAGAAAATTTGACAAAGCATTTCAAGAATGCAAAATGGAATAATAGTAATTGTGAACATGGGTATGTAATTATTTTTGTAAGAGCAATTAGATTTATTTTACCATATTTGAATAACTTTTAGTTAAAGAATTATTGTTGTTAAAAATTCATAGTTTATGACATGACAAACCTAAAGTTCAGTTATTACTATAATATATCTAGTTGACTAGGTCATTACTATAGCCATACCCTTGAGTTCAATCGGCACAATATACGATTTTTATTGCAGGAAACAATTAATCCTTGAACTTTCACTGTGATAATAGATAAGAAGTGGTCTGATTAAAATATAAAATATGCTAAATTAATTAAAAATATAAAATATCTATACTTCAACTTTAAATTAAGATTAAAATAATTTAAAAAGAAAGTAATCATTTTAAAAACGTTTTTCTCAAAAGTAAAACAAGATAATATTATATATATAATAATAGTTATAAGAATCAAATAAGTACGAATATTAAATATTTATATATGAAAACTTTTGTATAAATTAAATAATTAAATTATATAGATATATGAAAACATTCGTATTTATTAAAGGAAAATTAAAGACTTAAATTAATATAAAATATTAAAATATCTGCATTTTACATTTAAAATAAAAAAAAACATTTAAAAGATGCTTAAGAAATCCTACCAATTTCTCATTCTCCAATCCCTTAAATTTTTTTAGTTAGAGGATGATGAGAATCCTTAAGTAAATAAATTAGAAGATAGGCATTTGTGTAAATAAAACCAAAAGGATAGATTAAAAAAAGTTACAACATTTCTCCCGATCATTTACTATACAGAGATTCAATCTAACAAAATGCAATATTTAAAATCAGAGACTGTACAGACTGTACCAACCAGCTACCATTAGAATTAGTTCATTTTTACAACTCTTTCCTCTTTTTTTTTTTTTTTAACCATCACCAGTCCAGGAAATAAATACAGTATACCATCTGACCAAAATCAAAAGTCCGGGATAAAATCCAGGATTTATTTTCGACTTCCCAAATTTACCATCGTCAAAGCTCGTACCTACCGATCACAGATCTCCATCCATGTCAACACATATCAGTCAGCCGAATAGAGTACCCTACAAAGGTACGAAGGATTAAAGCTAACTCATATCAGTCGAATAAAAACACACGAGCCCGATGGTTCCACATCAGGTCCCAAAACACAGAAATTTGTGCTAGAAAGGAAAAAAATTCGACATAGTTTAATAAATATGACTGACGTTGTCTATGCTGTGAACATAGTTGAAATGACACAAAACATAGTAATGCAATAGCACTACCATTTTTTTAATAAAAGATATTAGAGACGAGTTAGACGAAAATTGGCAAACCTTTAGCTTTGAGCACATTCAAATGGACGCAAGCGTAACGAACCCTCAGGAAAATCATGCATTCTAAACGGTTCCAAAAGGTCAAATGGCCTGCAGAGAACAAAATCACTTAACCCAAAAAACATCTAAATAGTTGATAGGCAATAAAATTAAATATATCAGTGTAACACAAATAAAAAAACTAATGGATCTACACAAATCACGCCCAATTCAACAATGATGACAAACATTAAATCCAACCCTCCTGACCACCTGGGCGCACTGTCAAAGATGAGACGTGCAGCCCGCCTACTTCGTAATATTCGGCTTAAATCAAGTTCATTAGGAGGTTCAATCTACAGTTGGAGGTGATGAGTAATATAGAAAAATGGACATGTCAGTAAGTATTTCAAAAAAGCCTCCCAATATTAAGAGAAGAATGACAGACTAAAATACAACTCATGCTCATATTACCGTGGATTGCCGCCATCAATTAATTTCTTGAAGGCAGTATAATTTCATTTTTCAATTTCAAAAAAAAATGAGGTCTAAAATTCTTACAATATAGAATTACGGCTACGGGATAACTTTTGTTGATTGCTCTCCATAGCAGCCAACACATCACAAGTTTCTGGTCCTGCTGAACCACCAGCTACGGAAGATGGAACAGGAGCACTTGGAGTCCATATCTAGAATAATTTACCCTCAGAAAGCTTCAGAGATTGAAGTTTTTATCCCATTCAAGAAATACTATGCATCATATAGTAATCATTCTCACCTTTATTGTGCTATCAATCCCACTGGTTGCGACAACAAAATCAAATGGATGGCATTGTATACAATTTACAACTGTAGCATCAGGAGGAAAACAACAGCTACAGACAACCAAACAAGAGAAAACTAAATAAAACCTGAAAATCTTAAGGAAAACAGTGTTTACCTGATCCATCACCATTTAGAATTTTTATGAGTCTACCAGTACGCTTTTCCCAAATAAACCATCTGCCATCATCACTTCCACTGGCAACATATTCTCCTACATAAACATGTGAGATGTTCTTGAACAAATTTCCGGCTATGCCAGACCAACTTTCAACTCAACTCACCGCTTATGTTAGGCACGTGCCTCAACAACAAAATAAAGAGAGGAAGGTGTACAGAGAGGAATAAAGAATAAGATATGGAGAGAATTAGTCTGTTTTTATATAAATAAGGGGTCAAGAGGGCTGAAGGGAGTCTTTTACTCTAGAAAGCATTTTGTGGAGAATACAGTAGTGGCTCGAGAAGGGGGAACCCTTGTACTGTGACCGTTGACAGTTCTTGTTAATCAAAGAAATTCATCAAGAGAATTTAAAAACAAAAAAACGCAAATATGCCAAAAATACGACGCACTATATTATCCGTTGTGGCTTATGCTTTAACATCTAAAGAACCATTATGGATTCTTTACGTTTTTCCTCAGAGCCCCCACTGCATCCATACACAGATTTTTTTCTTCGTCCCATTTCAGCAGTTGATATTAAAATTATTATAACCAACTGGTTTTAGTATACACATTTCTCCTGTGCAAACAATATAAAGCAACCAAAAGAGAAGGAAAGAAAAAATATTTTATATTTGGTTGGTATATGAGGAATCGCGGTGCACAACCAATTCTAATTTACAAAATCGCATATGAAAGAAATACCAGACCTCTTTGACCAAGAAAATTGGCCTGTTTTATGTCCGTCCCAATATTGCAGTGGCCAATAAATCTGTGTTTCATATCAACAGCTGGTTCAGGCTGCAATGTTAACAATAGATAAAAAAATTATCCAAAATGTATAAGTAATTTAAAATTAGTTCATTAGATTGCATACCCTAAGATTGAAGGTACTGATGATAAGTAATCAAAAGGGCTCACAAATAAAACCTACAAATAAAAACAACGAAAAAAACTTCTAAAGCACTTCAAATGTTGTAGCACCCTTTCCACATAATATTAACCATTACATTCTAGGATTGTACATTAGACCAATAAAGAGGAAGAAAAATAAAATCAAATGAAGGCATTACAAAAGCCCAGGAAATAAAATTTAAAGAGAGAAATATTTTATGGATCATAGTGATGAGAATCACCTACAATAATTAAATTTGAAGATAGTAATATGTACCAGATAACATGTTCTACTGCTCTGTGACGATGATGAGGGTGATTCACATGGGCCACTAGAACCTGCATTATCTCTAGAGTCACTTCTCCGGTGAATTCTAACATTTAAACTTCCCTGAAGAATATTTGAATCGAGATCATGTGCCTCATCACCGGATATTGATGTTTCAAAGTCCAACTCCAACTCCTCATCGTAATCAGAATCATCCCTGTCTGATCTAGGACCATCTTGTGGAACATCACCATTAGCCTCAGGACGATACAGTATGTCACTTAATGATAATATTCTTCCACCTCGAATGTCAGACCTTGATGCACCATCATTGGCCTTGCTATTTTTTTCAGCTTCGGCTGTTAAACCAGTTAGATCCAAAATAAGATGGTAAAAAAAATAGTACATAATTTTCCGATCATAAAGAGCAATATTTGGAAAATAGGTTTTTTGTTTAGAGGTTATGAAAATAAAGTAACAGTTAAATACTCTCTAATACCTTTGGTCGACATAAGCAAAATATAAAGCATGTTTCAGGACCTCAACGGTTCACAAACTTCTTTAGGCAACAAGGGTAATCCAAAAATTTCACCAACATACCTAAAGCAATATCCTTCTTCACATTCTCCACTCTTTCTGCAGCTTCAGATTTGAGTGGGGCCAGTGAATGGGAAGCAACAGCAAAATCCAAAGCATCTTCATGTCTACCCAACTGCAACGAAATAACATTAGTCAAATGGGTTTTAAAACAATATAGGCAGGTTCTTCTATAACAGGGTATACATGACAAACAAATGGCACGAAGTCAGAAAACCCATACAAAAGTCCCTCCAGCCAAAAGTCAAAACATAAATTCACACGTATTGTAACTGTTTTGTCAAATATGCCTTCAATCTCAATTTTCTTTTAATCAAAACTTTTTGAAATCCTGTACAAATATTCCCTTAAATTTTATCAAGTTGGGGTTGACACCTAATAACTTTAATTGAATATATAACAGATAAACAGGTCTCAATTTCGACATACTCTTTAGTTTCTCTTTGTTTCCTTCTGGGTTTCTATAAGGTTGGTAAAACAATTCATTTATCAATCATCCATGTGGTCTATCCCCGAGTAAATTCATCCGTTTCATACATTGGATCAAATCCATCCATCTAATTTTATGGATGGATAACGATCCACCTATTATTTATCAAAATCCAATGAATACTCCTATCAATATGAAACAGATTAAAATTAACCCAATCAATTTTTTCACAATTAAATCTTTCTTAAATGTACTTTTCTTAAAATTTTTAAAAAAATTATTTGTCTTAATTTATTTATTTAATTTTTTTTTTTTTAAAAAACATGTTTCAAAAATTATTTAAAATTTTTAAAAATTTGTAATTTTAGAAATACATCCCTGAAAAGATTGTTAATATGTATTGTATTGAATCTTTTATTAAATGGATCAGATTGTTAATGGATTAAAATGGACTAAGATTTTTTTTAAGCCTTCCAGTTTACCACCCCTAGGTTTCTATGATCTTGTCTCTTCATGCTTTAGTTGGCATTTATTGAACTAATCTTGTTCTCACCTCCGTTCCTGGTTGGCAGGGGAATGTTACGGATTTTAAAATGTTTCCAACTTCCATAGCACTCTTCTAATACTCAAGTTTTATATCCCCTTGCTAGTCCCACCCCAATACCCAAAGACATTAATAATAATTGATATCAATAACAAGTATTTCGGCCTCAATTATCTTCCCCATTCTCACTACTACCACCAATCCTAAGCAATAAAAACACAATTTTTTCCACGAAGATAAAAACAGAATACATGTGCTCAAAGCATCCTTTCACTATAAATTTCATTCGTATAAGTACATTTCCCTTTTTCGCTTTTATGAAGCTTTTGTTTCTGCTAACTGACGAAAAACTACGTGACTCTAATAATTTATCATATTTTCAATAAAAGGCTTTACGAGTCTCAAAAACCAGTATAATGCATTACTTCAAAGTGAAAGCATTTTAAAAATTGAAGTTCATACAATAAAATTACCTGGGACAGTGCTTCTGACATGTAGTACAGTGCTTTATAGGAGGAATTATCAATTTTTCTAGCAGCATAGCAGTCTCTTATAGCCATATGAGCATCATTTTTCCACTCCCTCTGGATAAAGAGTGGAAAATTCAAAACATGTCCAGTCCAGCAAAAATCATAAAAAAAAAAAGGAAAACAAAATGATGAAACCCATTATAATAATAATAATAATAATAACCTTGATCAATAGTGCAGCACGAGTGCACAAGCATTCATGTTTCAGTGCTGACCCAATGATATGGCTATAGCCACTCAAAACCTCATTACATGCCTCAATTCCATAATAGGGTGTCCCATTGTCCAATGATTTCTTAGCATATTTTATCAGTTTCCTGCACTTGTCGAGCTGTAAAACCCAATTAGTGAAGAAAAATATTATGCAAAACTAAAGTGACATCTCTTAGTTACAACCCTTATCTGATCTAAAAATATACGTAGGCATTCCCCATCCCCAAAAAAAAAATAAAAACTGTATACCTTTGCAGCAATGTTCTTTTTATTAGTAAATCCATTTGGGAAGACATTAGACACACAAGACTGCAACTCTATCCCATTAATTGTTGGAGAGTAAGTCATCATCTTTGATACGTCTCCTGAAGTATATTGCATCTCATTCACTCCAGCTGCATAATGAAAAAAAAATAATAATAATTAAGTACTACTTTAACATCTATATAAACATAGAAACCATAACATAACAGAATGGAAGTTACTGCAGTAACACAGTTATAGATAGTCGAAAGCATCCAAACCCACACCATAATCAAAACTTAGAAAATAACTGACACATCAAAGAGAACCTGCCAGCAAATGAAATAAATACTGCCTTCAAAAAGGATTATTTAATAAATTGCAACTTCTCTAAGGTCTTCAAAAGATGCATGGTGAGTTCCAGTTGAAAAAGGTAAACAAAGAGTCCAAAATATGCAGAATTAGCAAGTGCCGAACATCATGGAATACATCAAAGTGAAACACAGTATTAATTAGCCTCTTCAAAACACAAGAAAAAAAAAAGGAAATTCACTATTCAAGCTTCATTCCATTATTTATATTAATATTTTCTAACCAAGAGTTCATAAAACACCACATTACACTTAAGTATCTGACAATGTGACTTAAAGGTTACAACTAAAACAAGCATAGCGTAACAAAATAAAATGACACTGCTAGAAAAACGTATCCCCCTCCTGCCATTCATAAAGTAAAATGTCAGGAAATAAAAGAACTTCTATAATGTACCCATATCTCAAGTTGAACAAACAAAAAAAACTCATTATGTTATACTACCTCTGAAAAACAAATAAACAAGAAATGAAAAATCAAGGTTCAAACCTATACACTTTACCTTGATTTACATTCATCAGGTAAGCATGCTCTCCACTATAGCTGAGGAGAACCTCATGTCCATCAGGACTGAATGTAACATGAGTTAAGTGTAAGCTTGGATGTCCCTGTAAAAAAGATACAATTTGAGAGTGAAAACATTTGGCTTGAAGTGTTATAACGACTTGAATGTCCATAACACACCATATACCAGGGCGGAAATGGGGAAGCAAATTCGATAAATCCTGGAGCACGTAGGGCATTAGGTATGAAGAATGAAAAATTAACATTAAAAACTACTTCATTTCGGTTTAGGCATTTTGCAGAAAATAGAGATAGGAAATACTAATGACATTTTCAACCTGAGCATTTTTTTAATATGTGTAGACTCCGATGTATCTTAAGTTCTGTTCCAAAGAACACTGATTCAAATTAGCAATATAACCAATATCCCAAGAAAAAACTGCCACCACCATAGCCACAGCTGTCATTTCCTTCATGAGACACTAATATTTCCCTGAATCCACCATCTCCCGAGACATAAATATGCCCAACCCAACAGTGGATGCTGGTGTGTAAAAATACTGTTGTTTAGATTGACGATGAGGGTACCCAAAGGGTAAGTAGGTGGAATACAACACAGTAGCAACCCCACTTAGCCCTCTAGAATGAAATAGATTTCCCAATTTCAGTGGTAATATTGCATTTCCTTGAACACTCATGAAACATGTAAGGTTGTCAAACTCAAGTTTATGCAAACTCATGGATACACTTGAAAAGGGTTAACTATATGAGAGGAAAAAGATCTTGATTGAATTTTAAAACAGTGCATGAGCACGCATGCACACATGAAACTCTAACCATAGAGTAATGATTACAAAAATCTCTAGTATCTTATCTTCTTGTAACTCAACAAAATATTTTCTCCTAACTCAACATTCCTCTAAAACTGGTGAACGGATATCTCTCATTCCTAACTTACATGCAAGATCATGAAATCATTACGTGGGAAGACCCTTGGTAAAACTAAAAGCCCATATGAGATGTAAGAAGCAGTGACCAGGCCATCTAATTTTTCTTTAATGAAGTGTCAGTCAATCTCTATGCTTAGTCTTATCATGCTCAACTAGGTTGCGAGCAGTTCTAATAGTTAATTTATTATCACAATAGAGTTATAGGTTTTTCACATTTCACTTTAAGATCATTCAAAATAATTTTCAACCGTAACAACTCACATAACTCACATATGCCATGTGTCATAACTCAAACCTTGCAACTACTTCTTGTTTTTTTCTAATGCTCCAAGTCACCAAGTTTCCACCCAAGAACATGGAATATCCCAATGTGGACAATCCCCTTCATAATCTGCATCACCTCCATATTTATTTTTCATTCCTCTTGAAGAACAATCCCCTTCTTGGACTTGTCTTCAGATATTGAAGGATTATGTTCATAACCTGTAAATGTCTCTCCCTTGGATTATGTAAATGTCTCTCCCTTGGATTATGCATGAACTAACTGACTACACTACACTCACAACATAAGTTATGCCAAGTCTAGTGTGGGCTAAATAAATAAGCTTCCGCACAAGTTTCTGGTATTGACCCTTATTCACATGACATCTCCTTTGAGGTCAGTGTGGGTGACTCTCATTTGTGATAACCAAGTTTCTTTTGTATTGCTTCAAATCTAGTATTTCATGAGATGACCAAACATATCAAGATAGATTGTTACGTCATTTGAGAAAAGATTTTATTTGGATACATTACCACTTAGTTTGTTAATGCCAATGACCAAATGACACATCTCTTCACCAAACCATTGTGGGGCTCTAGGATTGACCATATATGTAGCAACTTCAATGCTTATGATTTATATGTTCCAACTTCAAGGGGAGTGTTAGACCTATTATACATATATTTCGTATATGGCCTTGGGCCATCCCTATATAACACTTTGTAGATATACATATATATGTTCCTATGTTCCTCAGTTCTGCTTATATACACTAAAGGATTCTATCGCATGAATATATGTCATTCCTCTCTAGAACAACAATATAAACACTTCAAGAAGTGATAATCACATATACATTAAGCCAAGGACTCACACGATCAGAAAGATGCATTGGACAAAAATAATTAACACAAGGAGGAGGAGACATTCTTTTTCGACATGAGCTAAGAGGTGGCAGCATCCTTCTATCATATAAGCGCGCAAAGGCATCACTGCAAGATATAGAAAATCTAACCTCAGTTCTGAAATAAAAGGATGAATTAATTAACATAATCACCAGAAATATTTACCTCCCACCAACAAGGAGCAAATGTGGCCTAGTTGAACTAATATCACAAGACTTTAAAGAAAGGACTTGTTTAGGAGGATCAGCAAGTGATCTTTTAGATCCACTTCGTAAGTCAAGCTGACATTAAACATGAAAATCAGTTAATGAAAAAAAACAAGGATTTCAACTTCAGAAAACAGTGATCATAGTTAACCAGCTTCCTGACTAACTTATGGAACAAAACTACAAAAACTACACTCTAGAAAGATTGTTAACACATACTAGAGCCATTTAATTTCCAAATGTTTAAGAAAAGGCGATAATGACAGCATCATGAGATCAAAGGCAACCAAAATCTCAAGCATAGAATTAACAATTCCCTTGAGATGCCTTGGTCATATAGGTTTCCCATGTGCACCTATGGTTTAGAATGTAAACTAGCAATCATAATAACTCGTGACAGTTCGAAAAAAACAGGAGAAAATGTCAGAAGAATAAGTTGAGTTTTGACCACCGCTACATGAAAAATCAAATTAAAAGTTTGATCCGTCCTCTCCACCAACAGCAACTTCCCATTCGTGTAAAATGCACAATAAATAATATATAAAAAACACTCTCCTATTTAAAAAAGGTGGATAACATAGCAAATTTAATCACATGATTACATCCAAAATTATTGCAGGTAACAACATACTCCTCCAACCTACATTGGTGAAAAGAATGTAATGGGAAGTTTTCATTTTAATGAAAAGGAATCGGTTCATTGGTGAGACCAACATAAATGCTACATGTTGCTTCAAATGCTCTAATAGCAGATGGCTTATTCTCAGTAAACCAATTGGTAATTTGGTAAATTCAAATATTAAAGAAATGGAGGATAATCAGTTTTCCCATATCACATATATGCATGGGAAGAGCTGTAAATTTTAAATTTATAATTCAACTCAGATGTTCATATCAGACAGGGTTCAATTGCATTCAAAACAACTAAGTATGAATACTGCTGAGTTAAACCACTTACAAGAATATTTCGACACTCTTGGTGTGAAGACCCAGCTGGAGGACAAGAGGTACCTTCCCGAAAATCATGTTGTCTCAGGGTCCCATCTTCACTAGCACTCCATACTACATTAGGGTTGCCATCTTCAACCTGCAAAAAAGGAATGAGGAAGACCTGAAAACTAACAGGATGCAGATCAAACTAGGCATTCCTACATAGGTTTTATTTTATTTCCTTTAACCTCATTGATGTAATGCTATTCAAACTATGTTAAATTGGTAAATTCTTAGACCACATAACTTACAGCCAATTTCTTGACTCTTCGAGCATGGCATTGGTAAAGAGCAGATGGAGCAATGATTGAATTGTCGCTAGATCCACTCCCACTTAAGCGAGACAAGTTAAATAACCGGACCTGGAAAAAATGAAAAATAAATGAAATTAGAGAATTAAAACCACATTACCCATTAAAAAAATTGGAGAATCACAATACTACTTCAGCATCTCCAGCTCCAGAGGCTACAAGCTCATCAGAAGTTTCTGGTATAAACTTTGTACAGAATATATTTGCAGTATGTCCAGTGTCAATTGAATGTAGAAGTTTTCGGCCAGAATAGCTCCAAATATTGACCTACAAAATTTCGGGTAAACAATTAATTGCCTTCTACTGCTGGAGAATATACCATGAGAAAGTTAGAAACTAAAAACAGAAAAGCTAAATATTGATCTGTAAAATTTCAGGTAAACAATTAGTTGCCTTCCACTGCTGGAGAAGATCAAGAGGAAGTTATAAACCAAAAACAGAATGGCTAAATATTGATATGCAAATTTTCAGGTATGCAATTAATTGCTTCCACTGCCGGAGAAGACCAAGAGGAAGTTACAAAACAAAAATATAAAGGCTGTAATAATTTTCTCCATGACTCTATCAGTCTGTTTGCTATCTTTTGACAGTTATGACTGAACTCATCAAACTACTCATGACTCAATAATTATAAATTATAAAGCCAAATTATATCAGACAAAACAATCAAAGAATTTTTCCCAGTAGTTTGATGCTTTTTTTTTATCATTCCCTATCTTGTTTCAAAATAAATCACAAACAACTGAGAGAAATAGATGCAAGCATAATATGTGGAAGAGATGTCAAAGTCTTCAGTAGATGTAAGTGCAAAAGGGGAGTAATAGGCCAATTTAATCATGAACAACGAAAATTAATTTTAGTTCCCATTTTGTTAAATCTTATGGCTACAGTCTAGTATCTGTAGATGAGACTGCAATACAAATGACATTAAAAATAAGTGGCTTACCCGAGTATCATCTGATCCGGATATCAACAATGAACCTTTCGAATTCCAAGCCACCGCATTGACACAGCCAAGGTGGCCCTATTCAGATCAGGAGCAAAACGATACCCAGAGAAGTCAACAAACAAAAATATAGTGTATAGATTATTAGTTTTCGAGGTAATGTGGGGCATATAAAATGAAGCAAACAGCTATATAAACATGAAGAGAATGTTCGCTGAAATGTAGGGGTAATGCCAGCAGTTTTAAGAAATTCATGACTACTGCCTACCTTTTTCAAGAAGTGTAATCAATATATGCATCATCATATAATAAAGGTTTTAAATTGCGGGAAATTGCTAACAAATGCATCGGATTTAGCCAAAATTGCGATTGTGCTGCGGTTGTGGTAGCCCAAAAAACTAGATGTTGCGTCGAATATTACAGCAGCAAACCGTTTTTAAAACATTAAATAGATCGTGCAACGCTTTGTCAAAGACGTGCTAAGTATAAAAGGATGGTATGACTTTACCTTCTGTGATCACTTAAGGCACTTCAAAATATCCATGTTTGTGCATTCCTTCAATTATTCAATATTCTTTAAACATGCGTAATATAAAGTGCTAGAATCGCCTAACCCATACCCAAGTTACGATGAAACAAGAAATCAAGACGAAGACAAGAACATCCAATTTCGCATTTCTTAACTTAAAGTGCCAACAAAAACACGCAGAAACATGAATATGATCGAATAACATTTTGGAAGAATATTCACACGGACGCTATTCCATTTGCATGCTCACATGTGACGGAAACACTACGATGCCGGAGTAAATTAAGACACGTTACCAACCTCTAACTCTCTTTCTTGAGAAAGCCTCCGAATGAGAGAGGAATGAGTCTGCAAAGTGTGATTAACATCCTAGAGAAAACAAGAGGAACATTGACGTGGTCAGGAATCATAAGATACGGCAAAAATCATGAACGAAAATCAGAGCACGGCTTTCATCGAGAATCGTCATGCTCCAGATTGAGAATCGGAATAGGCAAGATTCTTAATCGAGACGCTTAGAATTTGAGGAAGAGAGAAAAGGAACAAGAATACCAGTGGAGAGTGGAGATATCGGGAGTCAAGAATCGCGTGTATGTTGCCGTCGTGAAAGGGAACGGAGTCCATGGCGGAAGGCGGTGTTTGGCGGCGGCGAGAGAAAGTTAAAGTAAGCAATTACTCCCTCACTCGGTCACTCCACGGCCGTGGCGTGAATGCCATCAATTGGAGCTCGGGCGGTTACACTCACAATCCTTCCAAACACTTCTTTTCTCTTCTCTTCCAAGTAGCTCTTTTTTTTATATATTATTTATACTACCAGTCATGAATGAAAAAAAAGTGTAACAGTGTCAGCATAAATAAATAAAAATAGTAGGTTTTTATTTATTTAATTATAAAATAGAATAATAGGAGGAGAATGAGGTTTTGTTTGGGTAGATGAAGGAGTGAAGGAGTAGGGTGTTGCGTGATATGTAAGCACCCTTCATCATGGTGGTGGCGATTGATGATTGGCTCCTACTGTGTTGTGATTTTCACCTCCCGCACTTTTAAAAACACTTTAACTTAAATAGTTCAGAAATAAAACTTTTTCAGATGTATATTTTATTTAACAAAATTTTGATATTTTAAATTATTATAATTAAATTTATCTAGATGGCATAACACAAGAGTCACTTCAGTTTTAGTTTGGTTTTTCAAATGGATCAACTACAAAATAATAAATGAATACAATACGGTGTAATTTAATTAAATATTTCAAGCTTTAAGCAAGCTCACATTCGCCCGAATCTGGTCAGGCCAACTCACTATCAATTAGAATTAAATAGCATATATCCTAATTGATCATGGTTGATCCTGATCAGTCAGGATATGGTAACTGGTGATCCTAGATTCCTCAAAATCATTATGACAAATTATCATGTCATTATCAGGAAAATATACGGTCTTTAATGCTAAGACCCTATAAATACGATTCAGGTCTACAGAAGTGATATCTCTATCTCATCCTTTCTCTATTACTCTATTTCTTCATATACACCTCTCACACTTTTACTGACTTGAGCGTCGGAGAGTTTTCTACAGATAGGCCTCCCTTCGGTTCAAACACAGAGAGAAGGTCAAAGACCGACAAGAACGTGGGAGACGACTCATACTCAAGCCAGGTAAGAACATTTGGCGCTCGGGTAAAATTAATCCCAAGACCACATTTGTACTTTCTTTTCCCCGCAATGGACCCAGCCATGATCGAAACCCTCCAAGGGGTCGTCCAACAAAACATGGAGGCTGTCAAGGCCGCCCTGAAAGAAACTGAGGCCAAGGTCCAGAATGCGTTGCAGGTCGCCCTCCAAGAGAACGAGACCCAGGTGCAAAACACCCTGCAGGAGGCGCACAACAGGATCGACTCCCGGATTCGAAACCAGCAGAGTCACCACGATGAGGACATGCGTGCCCTATACGACCGCTACATTTTGGTAGACGCAGATACAACTTACAATGTATTGATTGGACGGAGAACCCTGAACCAGCTCGGAGCAATCGTCTCCACTCCCCACATGGCCATGAAGTTCCCCGCGACAAATGGAGCGATAATAACGGTAAAGGCCGACCAAAGGAGGCTAGAAAATGCTATATGCAGAGTCTTGAGGTCACTCCCTACACCTTGAAGACCACGGCAGAAGGGCAGGACCAAGCCGGTTACAAAGCAGTCCCTGACACCCACAACCGAATGCAATAACGTCGAGTTAATACCAACACCTGATTTGACGGACAAAGGCCAAGAGCACGGAGAGATCGACCTGGATCCGAGAGCCGAGTTTGAAGAGACCCGACCAACTTTCGGTGAACCCTTGGTCACAGTCACACTCGGTACAGACCCCCTCCGAACCGCAAGGATTGGCCTTACCTCGAGTCAGGAAATCAGGACAAAGATAGAACGAGTTCTACTGGCCAACGCAGATCTCTTCGCCTGGAGCCCCGCAGACATGCCAGGAATCGACCCAGACTTCATGTGCCATAAGCTAGCGCTCTTACCACAGGCAAAGCCGATTGAACAACGGAAAAGGAATATAGGAGAAGAGGAGTCGAAAGTATCCCAACTTGCTAAGGAAGGATTCATCAGAGAGGTCATCTACACCACCTGGCTCGCCAACGTAGTAATGGTAAGGAAGTCCAGCGGCAAATGGCGGATGTGTGTAAACTACACTGATTTAAACAAAGCCTTCCCCAAGGACACATATCTTCTACCCAGCATAGACCGATTGGTGCACGGGACGTTGGGGCACGAGATGTTGAGTTTCCTCGACACTTACTCGGGGTACAACCAGATACGGATGTATCCTCCAGACGAGGAAGCAACGACGTTCATGACGGAATGTTCTAATTATTGGTACCAAGTAATGTCATTCGGGCTCAAAAATGCGGGAGCGACCTACTAGCGACTGATGGACAAAATCTTCCACGACCAACTTGGAAAGATCATGGAAGTATACGTTGACGACTTGGTGGTCAAGTCCCAGAAGGCCGAACACCATCCGGCAGACCTAGAGACAGTCCTTACGAGAGTCAGAAAGCGTGATCTGAGACTCAATCCTGAGAAGTGCGTCTTCGGAGTCGGTGGCGGTAAATTTCTCAGCTTTATGATTACACAAAGCGGGATTGAAGCCAACCCCGACAAATGCAAGGCCATCCTGGGCATGTGAAGCCGGACCTGCGTGAAGAAAGTGCAGCAGCTGAATGTCAAATTGGCAGCGTTATCCAGGTTTTTGCCAAAGCTGGCCGAGAAGGCGAAACCATTCTTCAAATTGTTTAAAGGAGCCAAGACCTTCGAATGGATGCAACGTGCGAGAGCATGCCCCAGCAGATTAAAAGGGACCTGTCAGCTTTGCCAGTACTAGTAAGCCCCCCGTCGCAGACTCCTTTACATGTATATCTGGCCGTGGCACAGACGGCAATCAGTGCGGTCTTAGTACACGAAAATGGCAGGAAGTAGAGTCTGGTCTACTTCACAAGTCAGACTTTACAGCCAGCGGAAGAGCAGTATCAGGTGATAGAGAAATTGGTACTGACACTAGTGTTCTTAGCTAGAAGGTTACGACACTATTTTCGCAGCCACCAATTAATTGTAAAAATCTACTATCCTATTAAGCAGATCTTGCAGAGACCCGAACTAGCCGGAAGGATGACGGCATGGGCTATCGAACTCTCAGAATTCGGTCTGCGGTATGAGGCCAAAGGTCCAATGAAAGCCCACTTCCTGGCAGATTTCCTCACTGAATTACCGCCGGTTGCTGAGGAAAAAATGTTTTGGCTATTAAGCGTGGACAGTTCCTCCAACAAGAAGGAAAGTGCGGCCAGCATCATCTTAGAAGGACTCGAAGAGGTGGCGGTAGAGCAATCTATTCGATTCGGATTCGACACTTCCAACAATCAAGCCAAGTACGAAGCCTTAATATCAGGATTAAGACTAGCAAGAAACTTGGACGTAAAGAATCTCAAGTGCCGAACTGATTCACAGCTGATAGCGGGACAAATGAATGCGAATATCAGGCCCGAGAGCCCCTCCTTCAAAGATACTATCATGTAGCAAAGAATCTGACCCTCCATTTCGACGAAGCCAGCATTACCCACGTGCCCCGAGTCGAGAATGACAGAGCAGACGTCCTGTCCAAACTCGCGAACACCAAAAAGACATGACAACACAGAACACTGATGCAAGAAGTGCTTTACGCGCCTAGTTGGAACCAGGAGGATGTCTTCAAGATCCGGAATAAAGTGGATAACTGGATGACCCTTATCTTGAAATTTTTGGTTCACGACACGCTTCCCGATAACGAGACGGAGGCAAAGAGGGTGAGACGACAAGCAGCCTCTTATACTATGGTTAACGAAGAACTGTTCAAGAGAGGGTTTTCCGTCCCTCTATTGAAATGTCTGGACCCCGCGCAAGCTGAATATGTCTTGGCCGAATTACACAGAGGGATATGTGGCATGCACTCGGGTACCAGGTCAATGGCGATTCGAGTACTGAGGGTTGGATACTACTGGTCGATAATAAAAAACGATGCCTAGATTTACACCAAAAAATGGCTAGAATGCCAGCGATTCGGGGTTGTCTTCAGTGCGCCCCCGAAGAGATCCATCAGACCTGTACACCATGGCCCTTTAGCCAATGGGAAGTGTATATTTTAGGGTCATTCCCGTTGGCAAAAGGATAGGTAAAATTTCTCATCGTGACCGTCGACTATTTCACCAAGTGGATAGAAGCCGAGCCTATCGCCACTATAACGGCACAAAAAGTACAGAGCTTCCTATGGAAACAAGTCATTTACCACCACGGACTACCCCACAGCGTGGTAACAGACAACGGCAGGCAATTCACTGACCACCACCTCGAACAATTCTTGAAGAGACTCGGGATAAAACACCTGGTAACGAGCATAAACACCCTCAGACGAATGGACAGGCGGAAGCCGCCAACAAAGTCATACTAAGTGAGCTGAAAAAGAGGTTGGGCCAATTCAAGGGACTGTGGGCCGAAGAGATTCCGAGCATCCTGTGGGGCTATCACTGCATGCCCCAATCCTCAACCAAGGAGACCCCTTACCGATTAACATACGAGACGGATGCAATGATCCCTGTTGAACTCGGCGAAGCTTTATGGAGACGAGTGAGCTTCAACAAACAAAGTAATAACAACAACCTTCGTGCCGACTTAGACATGGTACAGGAAATACGCGAAGGGGCTAGAGTCCGGGCAGAGGCCGCTAAGCTCAGGGCGGCCAGAAGATACAATACCCGGGTACGTAGGAGAGCCTTCTAAAAAGGAGATTTGGGGTGGCGGAAAGTCGGTGAGGCCCACCGAGAGCGACAAGAAGGCAAACTTGTGGCAAATTGGGATGGCCCCTACCGAGTGATGGACGCGTTCAATAACGACGCCTACAAACTTGAAGAGTTGAGTGGCAAGCCTGTGCCCAGAACATGGAACACTACTCATTTGAAAATGTATTACAGTTAAATCGTTATGGGGTACTCTTTCATTGACTTGGATTTTTTCCTAAGGAGGGTTTTGCCAAGCAAGGTTTTAACGAGGCTCATAAATGAATTCAATAAATTTCGGTTTACAAATTAAGCAGTGTTATCAAAGTAATTTATGTGCTTTTCTTTTTACATGCATGAATTCATACAGAGGTGACCTCGAGAAACACCTTAACGCCATGTTCAACACGAGCATGATTAGCAACCTGACACGAGTCGGGTTAACTTGTGAGAGTCGTAACCCAGAAACTAAGTCAAAAAATCAGGTTAACGAGCAAAACCGTACCCTAAGAGCCAAGTCAAAAGCACTTGAGCAACGAGTCGGGTTAACAAGTGAGAGTCGTAACCTAGAAACTAAGTTAAAAAAAATCGGGTTAACGAGCAAAACTGTATCCTAAGTAAGAGCCAAGTTAAAAGCACTTGAGCAACGAGTCGGGTTAACGAGTGAGAGTCGTAACCCAGAAACTAAGTCAAAAAATTGGGTTAACGAGCAAAACCGTACCCTAAGAGCCAAGTCAAAAGCACTTGAGCAACGATTCGGGTTAAAGAGTGAGAGTCGTAACCCAGAAACTAAGTCAAAAAATCGGTTTAACGAGCAAAATTGTACCCTAAGAGCCAAGTCAAAAGCACTTGAGCAACAAATCGGGTTAACGAGTGAGATTCGTAACCCAGAAACTAAGAATTTTCTAAACAGCCAAGTCGGGTAAACAAACAACAATCGTGCCCTAAAGAGCTATACGGAAGCAAAAATCTAGACGGAAGATTAAAAGTTCGGAAGATTAGAAATTACATACATCAAGTCAAGTTTAACATAAGATCAAAATACATTAATCCAAACTGGAATAAACATAAAATACTCGTCATGGGGCCGAATCCTCGCCAGGTTGCTCGTCGTCCCTGTCTATATCAAAACCTTATGGGTCAATATCGGGAGCAAGTAGAAGGGCCTGCTTCATCGCCTTGAAGAACCCGTCTTCATAAACCGCGACACAGGCCTACTCTAGTTCAAAATTCTCGGTTTCCCAGGCGGATTCCTTCTTAACCATCTCGGCTCTCACCTCGGCCACCTGCGCTCTGTCGCCGCCACTGCTTCACTTACCCGAGTCAACTCCGTCTCAGAGATCTTGAAAATGGACAAGTTGAGCCTCCTTATCCACCAGCATTGAATCCCGAGAGGCAATTGTTTTATTGAGCGTCTCAACCTCCCGCTCTAAGTCGGCCTTTGACTTCGTAAGCTGCTCAACTTTTTGCTCTAAGTCCCAAGTCGACCGCGGAGATCCACCCTAACTTCACGGCCCGCCTGTGATGCTGCATAAGAGCCAGGCACCTGGCCAACATGACACTGCCAGCCTCAAAGCACCCCACCTCACCAACCTTGGACATCAACTCGGCATCGTAAGGATAGACGCCAGTCAAGTCTTTCGCCTTCCGCTCCACGTACCAGTTAGACTGCACCCCAGGGTAGGTGATGCTGAGGTGATCTAAGCGAATGGCAGGACCCGGGCCCCGAGACGACTGGCCCATGGAAGAAGATGGTATGTGCGCCGCCATATCAGTAAAGGTTGGCTCTCCACGGCATGCTGGAGAGCCGGGGCCGCCATCAGGAGACCCATCCAGATTGATCACTTCAAGATTAGCCTCCTTGACCAGACTCGCGCTGGTAGGGTCGATTTCAATAGAAGGGTCAGCAAGCTCAACAGGCGGGGACTGAACCTCGGGAATGGGGGAAGGTGACAACTCGGGACCGCGATCTGCATGCTCGGGGTCGGAAGTATCTCTCGGCACCGACGGAGAGTCTGACGAACCTGAGGGATCCTCGCGTTTCTTCTTCTTGACGGCTTGAAGCTCGGCGGCTAGATCCCAACGGCCACCGACTCGAGCACGCAGTTTTTTAATGTCAACACTGTGACCCATTATCTCTGCAAAACAGAAGGGGAAGATGAGTAACTTAGTCACAGAAACATACATACACAAAAGCAAATACCTATAAACAAGGCGTTAGGGTCTTCGACATGGGGAAGACAGAGAATCGGCCGAGTATTAAGAGGACGACGAAGTTGTCTGATTGCATCGATAGCTTCTTTCTCCTCGGGGGTAAGATGGTGGTCAGGACGAGGCGGAAACCGAGTTGGTTTCTGCCAGTATAGTGGAAATCGAGGAGAGTGATCGGAATGGAAAAAGAGTCGTTTCTCCTTATCCTCGGGATGACAACAAAGCTTGAAAAACTTAGTCTTGAAAAACTTGTATGAGGAATTGTACAACGAAAACAAGGGAGTGTCATGGCTGGCGGTTAACGACACCCAGTCCACAAGTTTGCTGATTTTCATTTGGTAAAAGTACATAAACACATTCAAAGAGGGCTCGAAAACCGAGATGACTACATACCAACTCAAAACACCTCAAGAAAGCCCAATTATTTGGATGCAACTGACTCGGGGCTATATTCATGAGACTTAACATTCCAGCCTCAAAATTGGTCAAGGGGAAAGTCATAGAATATTCCTTAAACATAAACTCATATACATAAGAAAAATCATAATTATCGGCTCTCGGCTTCATATACACCCGCTCCCGAGCCCGACAGGGTTTTGCTACCGCATAATCCATAAGTGAATCCTCACAAACAGGGTAAACAAATACAAACTGGTCTAACCTATCCCTAGTGTTGAATACAAAAACATGCTTATCTACATCACCATGCACCCAAGAATACTCAGGATCAACTATCGAGGGACCCTTAGCTTTCTTCGACACAGTGGAAGGTCCAGGGTTCCCGACGAGTGGTTTGGGATTTTTCCTCTTCATAGGGGAAGGAACGACGCGTGACGCACCAATGTTTGGTTCAGGAATCGTCGTGGAAGTCGTGGACTCACTGAAAACAGAGGGAGTACATTTGGAGGAGCTTGCCTCCCCCATGAGAGCAACCTCCCTATCCAACATTGGCCTACGACTATCAGAGGAAGCAGAAAAAGAGGTAGAAGAAGCCATGAGCGTACCTAGTGAAGGAGTGATTTGGTGAAGAAAGGGAATAAGTACGCGCGTGCAAAGAAGAGGAAGCAACTGCCTGAGTAAGCTGAAAAGAGTCGACGGAAGACGAAGAGGGAAAGCCTCTTTTTCATTTAATGTGATACACCTGAGAGCGAACGGGCGCGATCAAGCCACGTCTTACAGAGCCACGTGACGCAATCGTGGCGAGGGAGGGGAAACGTCTCTCCAGTCACGTCAGGTCCCATCAACTCTTTTCCATTTAATGGAAGTCATGACAACTTGAAACTTGGTGCGCGAGGAATAGGTGCCCGCCTCACACCAAGCAAAGAAGTGAAGGCGGAACCAACTCGGCGCCTGTCATCAAGTCGGTTTTTATGAACAGTCCACCCTCTAGCATCACGAACTCAGGGGGCTTATGTACCTACCCCGAAGCAAGCCCAGGTTCGCCCGAATCTGGTCAGGCCCAACTCATTGTCAATCAGAATTAAATAGCATGTATCCTAATTGATCCTGGTTGATCCTGATCAGTCAAGATATGGTAATTCGTGATCCTAAATTCCTCAAAATCATTATGACAAAATATCATGTCATTATTAGGGAAATACACGGTCTTTAATGCCAAGGCCCTATAAATACGATTCAGGTCTACAGGAAGTGATATCTTTATCCCATCCTTACTCTATTACTCTATTTCTTCATTTACACCTCTCACACTCTTACTGACTTGAGAGTTGGAGAGTCTTCTGCAGGTAGGCCTCCCTTCGGTTCAGACACATAGAGAAGGTCAAAGACTGACAAGAACACGAGAGACGGCTCACACTCAAGCCAGGTAAAAACAGATCAACTACAAAATATATGATAAATGAATACGGTGTAATTTAATTAAATATTTCAAGCTTTAATTCTTAATTTTAAATTAAGAAATCATTGATAAATTTAAGACCATAGTTTTATAAAATTTCTCTTGATATTATCGTTTTTATTATTTGAGATTTTGATTTTTTTTATTTCATTAACTATTTTTAAGAGTCGTTTGTGACTTTTTATAGAATTCACATTTTAATTATTATTTTATATAACTTATTTGATTATTAACATAAATATATATTTTTTAAATAAAAAAACATTTTTTCTTGTTATAATTTAAGGTTTTATTTAGAATTATGATATTAAATTTGTGTATTATATCAGAATATTCAAATGAAAAAATCTTATAAATTTCATGTCTTAAACTTATGATTACATGTATATCAACCATTAAACAAAATATTAAATTAACTAAAAAAACTTTTAAAATAATATAACATGAAAAAAAGAATAAAAGACATCGTATAATTACTCTTCAAAAATGGCCTTAAATCCCATTTCCACTCTTTGTATTGTATTGTCCTTGTTTACTTTTTGCCAATCTTTATATCATTTTAAAGATTTATCAGAAATAAATGTTTAAAATTAAAAAGTAATTTGTATTCTATTTCATATCAACATGTATAGAGATCTTATAAAACCTATAAATGTTTGTATCTTATTTTGTGTATTCCTCACTCCCTTTCCATACCAACAAGCCCTGTCTCTGTATTGATTTTTTAAACTCGGTGTTTAACCATTGATTGTTTTAACTAAAATATGTTCAAAACAAATTAAAATAACTAATCACGTAATAATAACTTTCTGCGTAACAAAATGCTGTTTTCACTGTATATGTAGTCTAGATACAGCTTTCATTATGTATTTGATTGAGACAAGTCACGAAAACTTATTATTATTATTATTATTAATCCATTAGCATAACAAAAATAAGATTCAGTGGGTATTTGAAAATAAGTTTATGGTGTATTATAATGTGTGTGGAGCATTAGGATCCCTTTCATAAAATAAAACATATTTCTAAACTTGAAGGGTTTTAATAGTAATGTCTTAAAGAAATGAGAGGGTGAGAATAAGATGAATCTGGATCATGACCCAGTCTAATACAGATATTATATGTAAATTAATTGAGGATTGTTTCTTCCTGCAGTATAGTGACTTTCTATATCCAGGAATGATTTAAGGCTCAAGTAGCTAAAACAATCCCATCAAAAATTTCAAAAAAATTTAATATGCTTTGAGATTCAAAGTCACAAAGGCCTAAAAAATATTTAATATATTTTAGATCTCAATATCTCAAAGGTCTAAAAAAAATTTAATATTCACATATTATTATAAAATAAAAAATATTTAATTTTAAAATTATACTAACAAAATTTTAATTAAAAATTTAAATATTTTAACTTACTTTAATTTTAAAATTATACTATAAATACTATTTAATGAATAATATTGTTGAAACTTTTTATAATAAATTAATATTTAAGAAAAAATTGAACCGTCAAGGAAGTTTTTTCAAAACTTTCTAATTTATCTCTTTCCTATATTCAAACCAATTGATATCATATCTCTTTATATGTCATATCTGACTCTTCCACTTCTTTCCTTCTTTCTTCACTTATCTTCTCCTTTCTTCATCTATCTCTTTGTTCATTCCATAATATTATTCTAACTTGTTTTCAATTTTAAATTTCTTTCATTTCATATTTCATCATTTTATACTGTGCATTTTTGCGCATGTGTTTTCATTTCATATTTCATCATTCTATACTGTATGTTTACTTGGAGACTTCGAGCAGTAGATTGATTGAGGAAAAGTTTGTGTTCACTTTGGCTCCTTTGAGTGCATCAATATTATGTAAAAATAATATGAGATTGATCAATTGATCCCAATTTTATTTTTCATTATTGTTTAATTAATCTTAAAATAATTTTTGCATATTCAAGGAAGAGAATTTAGAAGTTAGATATTATATTTAAAGACATACAGTATCTTAGGTAGTTTATTGTCATGACAATCAGGTTTTATCTTTTTAACTTATAAGTTATATTTATAATTTTTAATTTTCTATAAAAATATACAAATATGTCAACTAGAAAATTTGAATCAGGTTATTAAAATAAACAAAAAAAATTAATTAAAAAATACAGATGAGTTTTCTTTGAATGAAAAGTATTTGAAACATGATAATTTATTGGATCTTGATGGCTTAGATTTATTTTCAGAATTAAATATCTTAAAGGAGATTATAGGATTGAAAAATGATAAACCAATTGACATTCTTAATTATA
>Ga0099825_1001073_pt1 | contig 33591 bp, 16 predicted proteins | sample SiratroredBW_FD_76838 | JGI IMG/M metagenome (GOLD analysis project Ga0099825, IMG submission 76838) | Root nodule microbial communities of legume samples collected from California, USA - Siratro red BW | ecosystem: Host-associated > Plants > Roots > Nodule | place: USA: California | collected...
AAATAATTAATATATATATATATATATATATATATATATATATATATATATATATATATATATATATATATATATATATATATATATATATATATATATATATGCACGGGTGTGTGCTAGCTTTAATTATTTCTATATGTATTTTTTTTCTTAAATTTGTCATTATGTCTTTTAATATAAAATTATATCAAAAGCATTGAATATTAAAAAAAGGTTAATAGGTATAAGAATCTATGTAGATACATATATGGTTGTTAATGTGCAAAACATGTCAATCCTAAATAATAATCCTATTATTCATATGTTTGAAGGTTTGTCTTTTTATTATGGTGCACAAGCATTTCATAAAAATAAAATAAAATAACATATCACCTATTTGAAGATTTTGTATGTGTTTATAGAATTGAATCTACCTAAAACTTGATAACTGTCATTACAGGTTACCTAGATATTTTAAAAAAATCATTTTTATACATTTTGAAATGTAAATTACCACAATTTTCTTCAATGCAATATAAATTTAAATTAGGAATTTATATTGTTTTTTATTAAGTGATAATAATTCATGAAAATCATAACATATATATTTATTTGAGAGAGGGATATTTTAAACTTTTACAACAAATAGTTTTCATCCATTTACATTTTAATAATGACATTGCTTGCATTAGACAATGCATGAAAAATCAAATAGGTTGATTTAACATATAAAATTTCATCATATAAATTCTAAACTAAATTCATCATGTAACGCGTGAAAGTATGTTAAGATCAAGTTGATTGATTTTTTTATATAAGATATTTTTAAGTTTTCATTATGAGTTATTTCAGCTTGTTTCAAAGTTCTTCTTCATGCATTTGATTCATATATTAATTTTATTTATCTAACAAAACACTACATTAAAAACACAATTAAATATTATATATAAATTATTTTTTACCCATACTTATAGTAAATGTTCTTACAAGTTAGAAATATTCTATAAAATCACATTATTCATTCAATCCGTTTGTCTTAAATCTTAATTCTTTTGTAAGAAGACTCATAATAATATCATTTTAAAGTTCATATATCAATAAACATCAAAATAGTTAAACATTTTACATTATTTATACAAATTTTATGATATGATCACTTACTTCTCTATTATCACATAAAGACTCAATATATAAATAATCTTAAAAGAATCAAATTCAAATTAAAGTAAACTACACAATTTACAAAAATAAAAAAAAATCAACAATGGTAGCACAACCATAACCATTCAAAGATATAAAAAAGAGAGTTGCAGATGGAATAACAAAAGAGAATGCATCATCGAAAACCAACTATGAACTCCCTCTGAACAGTGCATTTCTAATTATCTTCCATATAAAAAAAAATAAAAGATGAAAGAAAAAAAAAAGGTTTGAAAATGTGAAGGATTTGTTGTTGCTGTTTGATTTCTCTTCTCTCTCTGCAGTTCCCACTAAGTTGGTTTGACCCACTTCCACTTGAGAGAAAGAAAGAGAGAGAGAGAGCCTTTGCCTTTCTCTTCTTCCCAACTTCCACACCCTTTCTGTTTCTCTCTCTTTTCTTCATTTCAATTCCCAAACACTTCCAATTCCTCTATATTCTTCTATATTCTTCTGTTCTTCTGCTCAACCCACAAGGGTTTTGCTTCTTTCTCTTACCTCACTTTTCTTTCTTCTTCTTCATGAATTCTTTACTCTTTTTCATCATTCCCTTACCTAATTGAAGATCACTCCCCGTGTTAGGATTGCAGTTTTCTCGATGGAGTTCGTGGGAAAGACCGTTAAGAAAGAGGTGAAGGGGTTTGGGTTTATTTCGGGAACAGTGAAATCGTACGACCCTGCCTCCGGTTTTTTCGAGATCCTTTACGAAGATGGTGATTCTGAGGAGATGGAGTCCTCTGACGTGGCTTCTCTCTTGCAATTTCAACCGGAGGTTGCCAAGGCCAAGCCCCGAGTTGGTCGGAAACCTAAGAAGCGGCGCCGCGTCGAGCGGAAGCGCGATGCTGGAGCAGGTTCAGGTAATGTTAGGGAGAATTTGGTGGCGGAGGGTAGTGATTTTAGGGGGGTTTTGGATGAGGGTGTTTCTAGTGGTAGTGGTGAGGGTTTGGATTTGGATAGTGGTGAGTTAGAGAGAAATTTGGATGGTATAACTGGGAATGGAGGGAATCCTGAGGAGGTGAATGGGGTTAGAGAAAGTGTGAGAGAGGAAATTGGCTTAGAAGATAGTTTGAACAAGAGTTTATCTGAAAATGTTAATTGTGTTAAAGATGGACTTGATTTGAATGCTAGGCTTAATCTGGATGAGGATTTGAATTTAAATGATGGGTGTAGTTCAGCTCTTGACACTGAGGATGGTTTGAAGAGAAGAGATTGCATTGATTTGAATTTGGATGTGAGTAATGAGGATGATGTTGGTTCGAATGCGGGTCACTTGGGTTCGGGAGTGGAGGCAATGCAGCGGGAATGTAACTTTGATTTGAATGTGGAGGTAGTATGTGAAGAAGGTAAGGAAACACGGTGTGATGATGATGGAAATGGACATTCTGAGGTGGGGGATGTTTCGTTTGGTAAGATGGGGCTGCCCCAAAAGGAAGAGATAAATGTTAATAATGGTTCTGTACAAGATGATGGTATTAATGGTAATTTGAATAACGCTTTTGATGCTGTTAAATTGGAGGGAATTCATGTTTCTTCTGATATTCCATCTAAAGATGGTTCTCGGTGTTTGGTTGAGGAAAATGGAGGAGACAGTTGCAAAGAAGAGACAGGGGCTATTAATTCTCGTCAGATTTCAAGCGCAATATCTGTTAGGGATTCAGATTTTGGGGAGGCTCACGGAGTTGATTGTCCTTCTGAAGGTGGTATTGCCATAATTAATAAATACCAAGATGATGCAGGAACTCCTTGCAAACAAGAAAAATTCCAAGATGTTCCAGGAAGTCCACACAAGCAAGAAAATAGCAGGAGGAAAAGAAGAAAATTATCAGATAATCCACAGGCCATGCCAGAGACAGTTTTAAGGAGGAGTTCTCGTCGGGCATCAGCTAGAAAACAAGTTTCAAGCACTGTAGAAGAGTTAGTTTCTGATGATCCTATGGTAACCTTGGGAACCGATGCCTTAACAGAAGAAAAGCCTCTATTCCCTGGTTCGCAGAAATCTGAGCAATATAACGATTGTCTGAAATACAAGCAATACAACAATGCTCTTCCAAAGCTGCAATTGCCCCCGTCTTCTACAAATTTGAATTTGGAGGATGTTCCTGTTCTTGAACTTTTTTCTATTTATGCCTGCTTAAGATCGTTCAGTACTTTATTATTTTTGAGTCCATTTGAGTTGGAGGATCTCGTAGCTGCAATGAAGTCTGAAATCCCAAGTATATTATTTGACAGCATTCATGTTTCTATTTTGCAAACTCTGAGAAAGCATTTGGAATACCTTTCCAATGAGGGTTACGAATCTGCATCCAATTGCCTGAGGTATATTTATTTAATTTTTCTTTCGTCATACTATTGTACTAGTCTATCTGTTTGTCTGTCTTATCCTTACAAGTTCTCCATTTATATATCTTCACTTTAATGCAGGAATCTTAACTGGGATTTTTTGGACCTGGTCACATGGCCTATTTTCATGGCGGAGTACCTTCTGATTCATGGCTCGGGATTTAAAACTGCTTTTGATCTTAAACATCTAATGCTCGGAACCAATTACTACAAACAACCTGTAATTGTGAAGGTCGAAATTCTCCAGTACCTATGTGATGATATGATTGAAACGGAAGCTATAAGGTCAGAGCTTAACAGAAGATCTTTGCTGGCGGAGACTGATATGGGTTTCGATCAGAATATGTATTTTGACGCTTGCAAGAAAAGAAGAGCTGTAATGGATGTGTCTGGTGGCTCCTGCTTGACTGAGGAGAATGTGGATGACACAACTGACTGGAACAGTGACGAATGTTGCCTGTGCAAGATGGATGGTAGTTTAATATGCTGTGATGGTTGCCCTGCAGCATTCCACTCACGATGTGTGGGAATTGCCAGTGACAAACTGCCTGAAGGTGACTGGTATTGCCCTGAGTGTGGAATTGGCAAACACAGGGCTCGGATGAAATCACGAAGGTCACTTCGAGGAGCAGACTTATTAGGGATGGATATGGATGGCAGTGTCTATTTCAACAGCTGCGGTTACCTGTTAGTGTAAGTGTAGTTATACTAGATTTAGTTTTTTCCCGTTGAAATTTGAAGTGGCTAGTGTTCTTGTCATTGTGAAAAAGCAAACCATATCTCACACGTCTAAAGTCTAAACTGTTCTGTGCCTGCCTCGTATCATTTTAGTATGTTCACACTTTATTTGAATGCTGAAACCTTTGCAGGTCAAGCTCATCTGAAGCAGGTCCATTGTTCTATTACTACCACCAAAATGATATACCTGTAGTAATTGAAGCTCTAAAATCTATGGATCCTTTATATAGAGGCATACTAATGGCTATCTATAAGCATTGGGATATCAGAGCTGACTTGAGTGTGGGGGATAGTGTCTTAAATCAAATTTCCGGTAAGAACATGCAGATGAAGGGAGAATATTCTAATATGTATACATCGTTGGCACCTTTTACTTCAGAGACATGTTTGGACAAGAATCAGGCTAATGATCATGGAAAGTTGGATGAAAATTCAACTATTGACTGTTGTGTGCAACTTGGCCAAGACTTTCCAAAAGTAGGGAACTGCCTAGACTCAACGACCACCATAGAAAGTCCTTGCATTGCTTCAGATGGATCAGCTGATACCACACAGACGAGAACAGGCATCAACAATGTTCAGATGTATGGGCTCAACGATTTCAATAGATGTAATGAATCCTTGAATCAGCCAGGAGTACCAGAAAGACGCTATCCCGATTGTTCTTTGACATCTTCCAGCTTGGATGTGGGACATAAAATAAACTTAAGATCTGTAGGTGCTAGCAGTACCCCCTCCCCGGACAGTCAGGATACTGCAGAAGCACCTTGTGGAATTGACTACGTAAACTATTATAGCTTTGCCCGAACAGCTTCGTTTGTTGCACAGGAGTTGATGTGTAAGTTGCCTGAAAAGATGAACAAGATTGTTGCAATGACTGAAGAAGAATTTATTTCAGATCAAGCAAAGGTCATCATGAAGAAATCTACGAACTTTTGTTGGCCAAGTATTCCCAACCTGGATGCAGCTGCACAAAAAGAAAAATGTGGGTGGTGCTTTACTTGCAAAGTTGCTAACGAAGACAGGGATTGTTTGTTTAATTCTGTTGTGAAGCCTGTTTGGGAAGTGTCTAATAGCACTTTGGTTGGGCTTCAACCCAGGAATATCCAGAATGGACATCTTAGAGATATCATATGTCTTATCTTCTCTCTTGAGGTTCGGTTACGTGGGCTTTTACTGGGTCCATGGTTGAATCTGCATCAAACTAATCTTTGGCATAAGGATCTTTTGAAGAATTCTGATTTTCTTCGTGTTAAGCGATTATTGCTTCTTGTAAGGATATACTTCTCTCTGTCAATCATTTTTATTAAAGACATGAATACTATAACTCCTTTATGTCTGTCAAGTTTTAAGATATTAGTATAACATCAGTAAGCTCGTTTCTTTTTACAATTACTGGCAGTCAAGTAAAAATAGGAAACCATTTTTGTTAATTTAAATATAGTTTTAATACTGTCCATGAGTGTGTAGTTGATATTTTTACTTGGAATGTACTAAAGGGTATTGTTCCCTTTTTTCTTTGACTTTATTTGATAGATGAAGAACATATAATGTACATTTGGTGGGAGAAGGATCTTAAATCCTCCTAAAAAGAATAAAGAGGAAAATGGTATAGCCAAATTGGCTCATAGATGCAACAGAGTTGTATCATTCTGCAAATCAGTAGTATCAATTTCCTTTAAACCAACCTGAGGAGAGCACCATAGAGCTGTAAACAGAACCTATTATCCAACAAATTTAAGATAGCGGTGGCCAGATTTGGCTAGGGTTATATAAGTGATATAACTGACTGACAAAATAAATGATAAATATCATATCAGGTGGACACACCTTATAAATGTGTATATGTTTCCATAAATGTACCAGAGGTATGTCTTTTTACTAATTTCTCTCTGTTTGCTTTTTGTGCCACTTTTGATGTTAACGAAGCTGAAACTATGTTGTAGAATCACTAGATCTTAAGACTGCTAACAACAAAAGAAACACGTCTTTTCTGGCTGGCTGGCCAACATTAGCCTTTTTGTTTACATCACTCTCTGAATATTTGTAGTTAAATGTCTGATACTCTATAATGTTTTATTTGGCAGTTAGAATCCAATTTGCGGCCTTTTGCTCTTTCAGCAGACTGGTTAAAGCATGTGGATTCTGTTCCTACAATGGGATCCGCTGTTCATATTGTGGTTAATTCATCACGCACATCTTCCAGGCATGGTATTGGAAAGAAAAGGGCCAGGTATTCAGATACTGAAACCAGTTCATCTTCAAACGGTGCCAGTGGTTTGGGGATGTACTGGTGGAGAGGTGGCAGGCTTTCCCGAAAATTGTTTAATTTGAAGGCTTTGCCTCACTCCTTGGTTACCAAGGCTGCTAGACAAGGTCTGCAAATTGTTCTCTTTTGTATTCCATGCATGTTGGTTGTGTTAGGAGCCTATCCGTTTGAATGGTTATTTTGCATTAATTTGAAATTGTGAAATTCCGCAGGTGGGTGTAGGAAGATACCAGGAATTTTATATCTTGAAAATTCAGACTTTGCACGGAGAAGCAGATTTATTGCCTGGCGAGCGGCTGTTGAGATGTCAACAAGTGCTGAGCAGCTTGCTTTACAGGTATGATTACCTGGCTTGTTGAATATGATAATTGCTGTGGTGTAAATTAAAGATTTGTTATGTTTTAGCGAAAAAAAGGGACGTACAAATAGAAGTTATCATCCAAAACAGAGGAAGTAATAAACAAGGAATAGAAAGGTTTAAGTCTGGAAGAACGCTACAAAGTTGTCTATTTTCTCTTGCTTGACATATAAATAATTAAATACTGGAGAATTCTGTTGTAACATCCATCAACTGAGCAGGGCAGAGATGAAAGCTAGATGTTTCTAAACTTGAGCTGCACTAGGAGAAGGTGCTACATGGGGTCAACGTATCTGCTGTATTATTCTCATAAGTTACTATATATACAAAGGGCTTGTTTATCAAGGAAATTATAGATTTCCCCAAAAGTTCTTTATGAAGAAACCTCTCCCTAGTAGAGATTAGAGAACGGCTGAGAGACTTAAATTATTCAAGAGTAATGCCGATGCAATTATTGTATCCAAAATATTAAAAAAATAGAGTAACACGGCAGCCAAAGGGAATATAATGCTGCCATCTAAATTTGAAGAGGACCCAAAGCAAACACAATGAAATCTTTATATTGTATGCGCGTTATGAGTAGTATCTTTTGTTCGATGTTACACTCTGACCTTTCATAATCAGTATAAGCTTATGAACTTTTCTTGTTTTCTTGTTATGAAATACATTTTAATCTGAGAAACTATTTATGTTTTTCAGGTTAGAGAGCTCTATTCAAACATAAAGTGGCTTGATATTGAGAACAATCATCCTTTATGTGTGTTGGACAAGGAATCTAGAAAATCAGTCAGGCTGTTCAAAAAATCAATTGTACGCAGGAAGTGCACTGAAGGGCAATCTGTGAAATATCTTATTGATTTTGGAAAAAGAAGGGCTATTCCAGATGTTGTTATTAAACATGGTTCTCTGTTGGAACAATCCTCTAGTGAGAGAAAAAAATATTGGCTAGAGGAGTCTTATGTTCCAATGCATCTTCTAAAGAATTTTGAGGAAAGAAGAATTGTTCGCAAGTCCACTGATAAGAAACTTGGAAAAATTCTTGAGATTGGTAGAGTAAACAAGAAAATTACTCAGGAAAGGGGATTTTCATATCTATTTACAAGATTGGAAAGATCTGATTGTCATCAATGCGGGCACTGTAACAAAGATGTTTCAATGAGGTATTTGTAGTATTTTTTGTGTTTTGACTAGTTCTTTTTCTGTTACTTCATACATGGGTTATCTTTTCTTTTGTATTTTAAAGTTTTGTTTTAGTTGATTGAGGATGAGACTATGTTTTTTTAAAGTTTACTGATGATCTTTTTCTGTCTGTTTACTAAAAGGAGAAATATTCCATGCCTGAGAAGAAGTATCTACGAAATTAGTATTCCTTCCCCCTATATCTGCCCAAAACCTGACATTAAAGCTGTAGTTCAAGCTTGGATACTAGTGGTCTATAAGGAATGTATACCTAGGAAATACTTCTTAAGCCTCAAATCTAATATTGTCATTATAGAGAGGATGTTGGATATTCGTTAAATAAGGATCAGTACATGCATACGTGTGATGATATATTAGGTTTTCTATAATACTATCCTTAAATAATGTTATGCACATAAACCAGTACAGAATAGGACTGTAGAAGGATAATTTTTTTTGCTAAAGATGAGAATGATAAAAAATTTATGGACTCGCTATTTTAATTTTGGTTTGGCCTGCCAACTCACCAAAAATTATTTATTGAAATCTGTGGAGTGTATTAAATTTCAGCAACAATAGGAATTGTGATTGTGGTTTGACCAATTGAGAGACAATCATCGTAATTTTTATTAAGCATAACACATTTCTATGTTTCTCTTCTGAACAGAATTGAGATATTTTAAGGTTGAGCCATGATAATTTGATTTAATGAGTTATTGACCGTCATCATTATTGCGCTGTTCTTTTTTTCTTTTGATAATTTTGTATTTATTATTATATATGCATTTGCGAGTTTTTCTTTTGTGTGCACTTGTCAATTACACTGAAATCTTTCTGTCTTGTTAAGTGCGTAATTTATTTTGTAAAAGTATACTCGCTAATACATATACTCCTTTAAATGAAATTGGCAGGGATGCTGTGAGGTGCCTTCATTGCAAAGGTGTGTATTTGTCTTCTAATGTTGCTTTTCTTTTTCTCATTAGTTTGCGTTGTATATAGCGAATGGTTTTATTTCTTTTACAATTTTCTTAACTATTTTTTATATTAGATTTTAATGTATAACTTGTATATTACTGAATCTGACACTGTTATAAAGGTGTTGTCAAGGAACTGCTATCTTAAAAGCTTAGAGGATGTTTTGTAACATGATTTCTATTTTTCGAAACACGAAATAATTGTTTTTTGTATATTTATTTATATAGTTTTCTTAAAGCCTCTCCTTCATAATCTGATTTAGTTTAAACTTTTTTTGTTCATGCTATTATACTACCTTTTGCTTCTAGTCTTAGTCCCTGTAAATTTTTGTGTGGTCTCTGTAATACTCAAACCTTTTGTTTTTTGTCCTTCCTGCTGCAAACATGCTTTCTTGATTCCTTCAGATGTTACCATGTGATAACCCATTGTTACAAAAATGCTTATGTGCCAACACTAGATGGAGCAATATCACCATTTCTGAATGGAAAGAACTGAAATAGGGTATACAGGAATTATATTATAATTTTCTTTGTGGGAGCTAAAAGCAAAAACTTGTATATTTGCATGAACAAAAAAAGGTATCTAGTCCTATGTTGTTATAGTAAAAGATTTGAGAACCACTTTTTTCCTATCAATCCCATAGATTTTCTACCTGTTGCCGCCAATCCCATCACCATTGCCGATAGTTCTTGAAGTATCAAACTATATTCTATGAAATGATTTTAAAAAATATTATCAACAAGAATAAAATAAAATAGGTTGGAAAAGGCCTGTGATTGGTTTTATTTCACTGACTTGCCCTTTCAAGCAAGAGCTTGAAGCATACAAACTGCCCAAGCCTATTTTCCACTTTGTGCTAAAAAATTCAAATTACCCGTGAAGAGGGATGTTAAGGATTCACTTAATCACTTTCACCTTGAGTTTTTTATGCCATGTGAAGAAAAAAACTCATAAAAGCTCAAACCACTAAACAAAGTCTCAAGATTGTTTTCATACCTCTTTTGAAAGTATTATCGTGAATTGATGGAATTATATTTTTATGTATGCTATATTGTGGGTTTTACTTACTTTTATGTATCACTTGAATTTAGAAGATGACGTTATTCCTATCCGGGAAACCTGTATATTACTTTTGTTTACATGTATGTTTTGTTCAAGACACATGTGACCCTTTTATTGTTAATTTTGACGGTCACAAATATTTAGTATTTTTATCATTCTTGATAATTTACATGTATTATGTATATAGTTTCTTAGAAAATATACTTTAAACTTAACTCAATCTCATAAAACTGACTTGTAAGATGAGGTTTACACTCATTTATATATTATAATTTGTCCATATATCTCCAGTTGATGTAAGATCTCTAACACATTTTCTCTTATCGAGTATTGAACATCTCAAGCATGGGAATAAATATTTATAGGTAGTTTGATAGTGGCCCCATAGTGGGTGATTAGATGGGTCCAACAAACCTTGTTAGGATAAGTTTTGAAACTATCTTAGAAGGTGAACTTTAAGCTTACCTCCACATACAATCAACTTGTAAAATGTGAGGTTTATTATTAATTTGGTCATACTTTTAGACGGTGTAAAGTCTATAAAATAATTATTAAATAAATTCCAAGTACGACTATCTTACTACAACACTTTTTGGGCATGCTGCTATCAGGAATTTAAAACACTATCTGGTCTTGGTGATGGGTGTCTTAAAATTTCCTATCCTGGGTGATAGGAGGGTTTGTTAAGATCTCATTTTGACTAGGTGTATGGTCAAAGCATCTCTTACGATGACCACGGCTACCCTACATCCTAGAAATAGTAATTTTTATTTATGAACGTGTGTTTTTCAAATTTACAGCATATGATAATTCAGTGATGGAAGCTAGAAGCTTTTTCTTAATCTTTTTCACATGAGCAGTAGTCTGTGTATGCTTCACTAAGCTTTGATTACTGTTTTGTTTTCTTTTGCTATCTTGTGCTTTTTCATATTTTGAATTTTTGGTTATTTTTCATAAATTGTATTTTCACTTTAATATCTCATTATCATCTTATAATTTATAGGATATTTCCACAAGAGGCATGTCAGGAAATCAGGTGGCACAAGAACTACTGGAAGCACATATTCATGTCACAGATGTCAGGATGGGTTGCATGCAAGGACTAATACCAATAAAAGAAAAGTTGACTCAAAACTGCAGAAGATTCAAGCAAAGAAACGTAAAACTATGCCTTCAGTTTGTAAATCAGTAAACCTCAAGGGCAAGAAAAAGGCACTGAGTAAGGCACGGCAGTTAAGATCTCGAAACAGTAAGAATATCCAATCAAGTGTACCTCTTCGCCGCTCTACTAGGAAGGCCAAATCCCTGTACATGCAAAGTCAAATGAATGGTGGACGTAAGAAAGGAAAGCCAAGTAAAAAGAATGTGGGACGTAAAAAGGGAAAGCAAAGTAAACCCAAGAAGGTGATCTCTCAGGAGTCCAATGAAACTACTGCTGAGTATACGAAGTTAGCAGTAACTACAAGGACAAGAACAAAATTCTGTAGCAGTTATTGGCTTAATGGTCTTCATTTGTCTCGGAAGCCGAATGACAATCGAGTAATGCTATTCAAAGAGAAGAAGACTATTGTCTCCTCCGAAGATTTTTCTGGCTCTCTTGATGGTCTTAACTGCTGCCTTTGTTGTGGGAATGGATGCACCTTGAATTATATTGCGTGTGAAATATGTGGAGGTACTTTTCTCATTTGTTTTTTTTTTTTTTTTCCTTTTGGGCTAGGGGATGGGTGTGGAAATGAAGAGACTAATACTTTTGGCAAGTTAAGACAACTTCGTCTCTGTACACGTACCTGTTTAACATCTATCAAAATATATTTTGAACATACTATGCTAATTATGCAGATTGGTTTCATGGTGATGCTTTTGGGCTTAATGTGGAGAATGTCAAACAACTTATTGGATTTAAGTGCCATGTTTGTCTAGATAGAACTGCTCCAATCTGTCCTCATATGAAAATTAATGCATTGTCTCGTCCTGAAAGCAATGCTGCAAATGAGTGTGCAGAGGAATTATCTAATCCTGTTTCTCTTCAACCTTTAAGTGAGGTATGTTTCTTCCCTCTTTTAAGTCTGACTTGTTTTGAACTAGAGAATGAAATGGTAAAAGGTCAAATGAACACATCATGCATATTTTGTATAATTTATAAAAATTTGAATGACCAATTTCTCCAGTGCTTTTTCTCTCATGTCAGGTTTCCTAATGTTAGAAAATCTTTATTACTGGTTTATCCACATCTGTTAAACTTGGACGTAGTGACATTATGCATAAAATGAATATCTTGAGAAAAGATATTGTATGAATTATTGTTGAGAAAAATAGTGAGCAGAAATATAAAGAGCAACAGTTGCTCTGGGCCAAAGAGAGCTAAAAGCCAGAAAGTGGAAAATTTACATGAACCCCTCCTTTAAATTCCTCTACGTTGCAGAATTCACAGATCTATTCCGTCTCCTATAACTAACACTGCCCCTCAAAATCTTTTTACTAATCAATGTTGTTTAAATTAAATGGTATAAGTCAAAATAGTTGGTTTAAGGCTTAATGGTTTCATTATGGCCCAATTGGTGTTAATAAATAATAACAATAATTGTAATTAAGTAATACATATACATTAATAAGATTAACGAAAGATAATATTTTAATTTTACTAGACTAAATGCTTAACAATGAAACACCATTTTATGAATTCTGAACATTTCTGAACATTTAAAGTTAGTGTTGAAATCATATCATAGGCCTAAGTTTCAAAAATACAAAAGTGTCCGTTAATAAGAACAAGCCCACATTTAAATTAAAAAAGAAAATGATAATTACTTACTTTTGGTTGACTTTTCATTTTTTTAAAGAAAAAAAATAAAAATATATTAAGCATTTTTCATTAGCATGTCTTTCCTAGGTTTAGACTGGTTTTTCTCGATGTTGTTGAATAGTTTATTTGGATCGAACACTTGCTTGATTCACTGGTCACACTCACATGGCATTTAGAACACTATTAGACCCAGCCTTAATGGCCATTGGGTTAAATGAATTTTGGTATGGTAGGTTAGTTGGACCCGGATCCCTGTCGGAAGGGGAGATACAGTCTACCATCAATGAGTTATTCATTTTAAGATTTTTTAAAAATTGGATAGGTCATTGAACTTGCTTAGTAGTGGTTCAAGCAGTTGAATTTAAATGATATTTTACTTCTTAATATACTTTATTAGTAAATGCAACTTTATAATATTTTAATTAAATTTCATTTAAATGTCATAACATAGCATATAATATACAAAATCGTTGAGGAAACATCCAACAACCATGATTTTGATTAAGTGCTAAAAACAACTAAGTGTAAAACATGATCATGCTTTGTTCGTAAGATGATAACTTTAGTTCAACAACAGACCATGTAAGATGTAAGTGTTTCGTCTCTCGGACGATATAACATTATGTTGTCTTCTTTTATATATGATAAAACATGGATATTTTCAGACGATACACACATAAATTTAAGCTAATCATACTACACAAACATATACATGCTTATTCTATGTTATAAGGAATGTCCATTACTTTTGTCTACCAAGAAAGATCGTTTAAGCACAAGTCATATCAATGATCTCATGGATAAAGAGCTAAAATTTTTTTCTTCAGCAACTTCTTGTGACAAACATATGTCAACTCTGACCCAACTATCAATGTAGTACAATGTGCAATTTTACCATATTTTGGTGTAAAAGGCTATGCAACCTAGAGAGATAAAGACTGCCAGTAATTAAGGATGTTGCGTGAAGGAGGAAGAATAATTAATGCTGCATGGATGCATTTAATTCAACCTTCACAATCAAGTTCATCCGACACAACAAAGACATTTAAGTGAGAGCCAGAAACAAATTTGCAACAATTATATTATTCAGCGCCTATTTAAAGCCATCCATTAAAAAGACAAAGAGAGACCACATTGCATTGTGATAAAACGCCACTCAAATTTCTGCATCCTTAGAAGCTTCATATAGAACACCGTTCGTGTTCACATAACAAATTAGAATAGCTAGGAGTGATTGGGTCCAAAGAATACTTGGTTAGCTAAGATTGGCTGGGTCCAAAGAATACTTGGTTTTAGCCTGGAGTAACTATAGGACAAACAATACTTAAAGGCAGTGTTGTTAAAAACTCGCTTACTCGTACTATTCAACGAGTTTTGAGGAGAGAACGAGGTGATGCGGATTAGAATGAGTAACCGCGTCAGCTCGCTGAAACAGAGGATCGTTCGCCATTCGCGGTCACTGTCATCGTCGCCTCTTGCTTCTGTCTTTGTGGTCATCGGGCGCGAGCATCTTCACAGCTGGTTGCCTTTTCGTTCGCGCAGCGGCTGTGCTCTTTTTTACAAATTAGGGTTTCCTTCATTAAAAGAAGAACACACCTCTTTTCTGAAGGCCTAGGCCCAAAATAAAACCCTTTCTATTAGGGTTATTAAAGCAACTGTGCCAAAAAAAGTTAATTTTCATTCCCTCATATTCTCTCATTTCATTCCCGCCCATTCTCTTATTTTTGTCTCCTTCATTATCAAAGAAATTGCTAAAACAAGCTAAACATTAATCACACATTAGTTGTCTGAGTTATTTTTAATGGATACACTGATTATGAATATAACTTTTCATATACTAATAACTTTTACGAGTCGAGTTACGATTCTCGAGTTACGAGTTTTACAACATTGCTTAAAGGGTTAGTCAGGAGTGACTAAGTGACTACGAGCCATAACAATACTCAAAGGGTTAGTTAGCCAAGGGTGGCTATGAACCCAAAGAATATTTTATTATACTTCGTAGAATTAGTCAACTTTGTGGAACTCAATCTGTTAACTGATAACTGAAGGTAATCTGCTTTGACAGATGAAACAGTATGAAATAATAGTGTGTATTTCTCTTTCCTCTTATCTCTTATACTTTGCATATTATCATCGTTTGTGCTAATTTAAGAGAGAATCACTGCAAAATCTAAGTTTGAAAAACATTTTAAAACAAGTAAATATGTTAAGTTATAAAGTTGTGTTTGTCACATTCCATCATACCAAATAGAGGATAAAAAGATTTTAACAGATCACTTGTCATATAAAAACTATCGTTTGAAAAATCAGATGATATTTATAAAGGATATTAAAACACAATTTAACCCTTTTTTATTGTGTTTTTCCTGTTTTCTACAAAAATTTAACATGAAATTAATCAATTTCATATTATTTAAGTTCAATAACACAATAATAATCAGCTACTACAATTAAAAGTATGCAAATATAATGATAGTTATCTATCAACATAATGTTAGTCATTATTACATCAATTATCATAATATAGAGTTTCTTAATATGTAAAATATTTTTTCCAGCAAATGGTTAAAGTCTGTTTTTGGCCCAATTTGCACTGTTTTGGACCCTGGTTCAGTGAATTTTATACCAGTTCTCTTTACATGATTGGTTTTCAGGGTTAAATGAACCAATCTATTGACCAATTCAACTGGTCGAATCTGATTTTTGACGACATTGATTGCTATATCTTTTAAAGAATTTGAAATCTCTTAGTTTTTAACATAGTCAGAATATCACAGAGTGTTATAAAAGTTCTAGCATTGACTGTCGATCACAATTAAACTAATTATTTTATTTATCTACAAAATAATAGGAGACGTCACCTATTATTTTGATATTTTTTTGACAATTTAATTTATTGGTATTTTTGTTTATAAATAATACTATACTTTTGGTAAGCATTTTGTCCTTTATGTGACCAATATAGTGTGCTTCTTTATGTATTCTTGAGTTGCAGGCAAATCTATCTCTCCCCTCAAATAATTGGGCAGTTACGTTAATAAAAAATTAAGTCCGTGGAATAAATTTTAGTTGATGAATGTGTTGTCTAATTTGACGTCAGTGTGTACATTGTTCATGACATCTGCATTATTGTTTTTACAGTTCCCCCTTTTTTGAGAAGATGACATCAAACCTTTCAGTAGTTTTTACATTAGTTTTATAATGCATGGTTGAAAGTGAAAATTTCATTTGTCATTGCAGATCCCTTGCAATTAAATACTGTTGGCAGTCATGGATGAAATCTTCACTGTGCTGGGGTTATGGTACAATTGTTTGTGTGGGAAGATGCATATTGATACAGCTAGTTAGTTAGATAAATGGGTTTACAGAAATCGGGTTCAGACTCTTGGAGGATTGGTTTTTCTTCTTAAATATGAGGGATCATTTGGGTTAAGCTGAAAATGTTTCATACAGTAGTTGGTGAGGAGCCTTCTAGTGTAACAATTGAATCAGCAAGTGAGAAGTAGTATTACCCCTGTCCTTTTCAAAATAAAATTGCTGTTAGTCTTAAGGTTGTGTACAATTTCTTAATTTCGATGCTTAGAAATAAACTTTTATCTGTGATTCTGTGGTATCCTATAGACAATTTATATTGTCCCCTGCGAGTGTCCAATTCAATTGGTAGTTGTATGACAAACTTTTTATGTTCCCATTGGTTGTCAAATGACCTCATCCTACTCAACAAGAAGTTTTTATTTGTTGATACAACTCAGTATGTGCAAGATTCTTATGTTTATTTATCTTCATTGCAGTTTTGATGATCTGCATTGAAAAAAGTCATGGCGGGACACAAATGCCAGCTTCTTGTAGGGTTGTTTTTCTTTTTCCTGCAGGATCTGGTGGCAAATGATTTTTTAATATAAAAAGAATTATCGTTTGACAGGTTCAGTGTAGGGGAATGAACGATTGCTTTGATTGATCAGACTTCTGCTCAATTGCCTTCTGTTTCAACGAACGGTCGTGGAAAGGGAAAGATGAATAATGAAACAAGCATGCTTAGCTCTAAAGGCTGAATATAATTGTAATCAGGACATAGTAGAGTTCATACATCAATTGCATTCATGATTGTCATTCTAACCCATCAACATTCATTGTAGCATTCTTTAATGTAGGGCCTTGTCTTCACTCGAACTGATTTCACTAATGTCTTGTCAAACTCTTTTAAAGGAATGGAGTATATAAATCATAGAAGATCTCAGTATAGATTATATTGATCCTCGCAGATAGTAAATAGAATCTTGCTCTGTGAAGATTTTTCTGCTGCTTTTCTTGTTCGTTGTATTGGTGAAAACTGAAGCATGGGGTATCATATCACTGACCACTTGGAAGTTCTTTTGCTTTCTTGTTCAACGGAGTTCGACACTGCATAGATTAACATGCTGATTCCAAGATACCCTTTATACCTTTATACCATTTTACTTGTAGTTTGAACTAAACACTAATGTGTGTTTGTTAATTTTGGAACGAATTGATAGCTTAAATCTGTTACTAAATTGTTATTCTTATATGATTGTTGTAAATCTGTGTCTATACCCGTATTATAAATTTGGAGCGTTTGCTTCCTAACACGTTGAAGTATGCTGCTCTATTAAACTTGAATAAGATAAATTGATATAAGCATTAACTTTAATCAATAACTATTTCATTCGTACGCCGCTCTATGAATTTGAATTTATAGAATTTATCACCGTTGCTGAAAGAACTTATATTCCTACTAAAATATCCACTTTTAATATCCAAATTTTAATTTGCCGTCGATCCATATGAATTGGATCTGTACTTTGTTCTTTTAATATTTAAATTTGGTTTCTATGTTGGCCCTTCAATCTATAATTTCTCTGTCAGTATTTGGCACTTAACACATTAAAAATTCAAGAGTGTCTGCTTGTAACTTTACAAAAAAGAAAAAGTCTAGCTCCTCCGTTACTCTAGTATTTAAAAGATTATTTTAAACATGTGATAATAGGATCAATTTTCATAGCATGAGTGCGCAAGCATCTTGAGCGAGGCTACTGAATAAAAAATAAATCTCATTATCTTTAGCAATTTTTAAAAATTAAAAATATCTTAAAAGAAGAGTTACTGAATAAAAATAGTCTGAGTTGAATATAAAATATTATTATCCAAACTTAAACTTAAATAATTATATTACACTTTTTTTAAAATATGTATGTTTTTTTAATTTAGGGAATTTTTTCTTAAAATTGAAACTAATTTTATATCACAGTTTTGCTATATCTTAAATATAAAGACAAACAAGTCTCCAACATAAGGTAGGAACTGTTAAATTACATTTTGTGATGTGATGATATATATTCAAATTATGTCATGCTATAAAATAGCCTAGCATGATGTGTAATTGTTGTCATATTATAAAATGTCATTCACGTCTTATTTAGCTGTAATAATAATTAAATAAAAGTTAGATTTACCAACTTTTATATTTTATTTGGGGCATCATTACATTAATAATAAAAATAATTTAAAAAAACATAGAACAGTTATTTATCAAAATTAGTTGCTTTTTACACATAGCAGGTGGAGAAATAAACTTTGAAAGCTTATAATGTGGAAATCCAACTTCATTGTCAGATCTATAGGGTTTTTTTTTTTTTCAATAATAGAGTTAGAGGTTGGTATTTTTAGTGATTAAAAAATGTAATTGTTTTATATTATTTGTTAACATGTAAGATAATTTCTGTGAAATTTTTTCTTTTAATGTTATATCTTTGAGAGTTATTAATATTCACTAAATTTATTTCTATATTTTCCTTGTGACCAATAGAGTATAAATTCTAATAGTTTTGTATGGACATTAAATATATTAAAATTACACTTAGTTTCAAATTATTACAATTAATTCAGAATAATTTTTTCTTATATGATTTAAATGTACGAATAACAATTTTTTTTTAAATATAGATAACTAAAAATCCCAAATAACGTATACGTGCTTGGGAATAACTTAAAAGGAAAAGAGGGAAATCCTTCATGCTTGATTTTGGTGATCATAGGAGGAAACTTGGAAGACAGAAAAGCTTAATATTAACTAAATTAAATAAATTAGTTTTATTTCCCCTTTCTTTCTCTTCTTTTTAGTGAAGATTGCATTAATACAGATTTGTCTGCACCAAACTATCAAGTTCAATTATGATAATATATCCTCCTTTAAAAAAATTAAATGTGGACCGAAAAGGAAAGCAAAGTAGGGTTCCATAGGTGAAGTGTTGAGTGAGAACTAGCCGTTGCGTTTGTGATCTTTTGTGACACTTTTCTTGCAACGTTCAAATTATTTGAACGATTGAGCATGTAGGGTTTGGTGAAATCCCCAACGGCTAGTACAACCTTTTAAGCCACACTTTTTTCTCATTCAATCGCCATCAAAATTTCTTCTTTCTTCTTCTTCTCGTAACCCTTTTGCAAGAAGGAAGATTCGATCGAAAACACTGTCATCGAATCTCTCTCTTCCTTCTTCTTCTTCTTTCTGCAAATCAAGTATTCTTCTTCTTCTTATTCATTCAATCCTCAATATGGCTACCAACACCGTTCATGGCAACAATGAATCTGCTCAGCCCAACAACATTGCTTCCTCAAAGCAGCCTCTCCCTCCTGCCAAGACTGTTGATTCTCAATCTGTTCTCAGAAGGTTTTTTTTTTTTTTTTTTTTTTCTTTTTTTTTTTTTTTTTTTTTTTTTTTTTTTTTGGGTTATGTTTCTGTTCAGAATAAACCTTCAATTTCTTCTTCTATCTGTTTTGTACTGAGTATCAAACAAACTTATAAATAATCTGTCAAGAATTAAAATTCATTTCAAGTAACCCATCGACTGATCCAGAATGTTGATAAAAAATGTGTATGATTTAATTTAGTTACTCTAGGATCAGTAAATAGAGTAGTGTTTGTTCGTTTGTCTTTACTCTTTATAATCTAATTTGTTTCTTGTTTTGTGTTGTTAAACAGGTTGCAATCTGAATTGATGGCTTTGATGGTAAGAAAAATGCACACATACACAGATACATTTATGTATACATGATGGGAAAGTGTTTTGATTTTTGTTTGGTTTTGTGGGTTAATTGTTAGATGAGTGGAGATTCTGGGATATCTGCATTTCCTGAGGAGGACAACATATTCTTCTGGAAGGGAACAATCACAGGAAGCAAAGATACTGTGTTTGAAGGCACAGAGTATAAGCTGTCCCTCTCTTTTCCCAATGATTACCCTTTCAAGCCTCCAAAAGTCAAGTTTGAAACAGCCTGCTTCCACCCCAATGTGGATGTGCATGGCAATATATGCTTAGACATACTGCAGGTGAATTGATCTGATGTGATGTGACATTTTGAAATGAACACCAAATATTATAATTGTGTTCTTGAATTGCCACTATATTCTGATGATGTGTTTTTTTTTTTTTCACTTTGTAGGATAAATGGTCATCTGCTTATGATGTTAGAACAATTCTTATATCCATCCAAAGTCTGCTTGGAGGTAACTTGAAAAATCTCTTGATGTTTGTCTTATTTTTTTGATTATTTTTTTTACCTTTTGTTTTTGTCAAATGTAGAGCCAAACATTAGTTCACCACTAAATCCACAAGCAGCACAGCTCTGGAGCAATCAAGAAGGTGAGGAGAATATTGATATCTATTAATCTTTGAAAGTTTTAAGATGTGAGGATTTTGCATAAAAGAGCTAAAGTTTGTTTGTGATGTGTACAGAATACAGGAAGATGGTGGAGAAGTTGTACAAATCTGCAAGTTGATTAATCAAGTGGGAGAAAGAGAAATGTAGCCACACTTGTTTTCTGAGGTGTCCTTTTCTGAGGGGCCTGCTTTTAATTTTTTTTATCATTACCAATCATTTCATGTCCAATTAAAGGTTTTTTTTGTTATTTGTGGATGTGTCCTTCTTTGCTGTGATCCTACTCTTAATGTTCATTCGACAGCTACTGCTATAATTCAATTAATTAAATTTAGCGAGAAAATACATACTGCTACGTGCATTCGAATTATATTTTTGGATGGCATTGTGTTTAGAGGGTTATGCATATAAAATTACGGAAGTTCTTTTTTTCTGTTAAGCACTTGTTAAACATATTTTAGAATTTATATTTCAGAAACATTCGACTAAAGAAAATAAAATAAAAATAAGCCTCTACAAGTTCTTCCAAATTTGACAATGTGAGTAGCAAAATTTCAGAAAAGTGCTATACTTAAAATTTGTCAAAACATAAGTACTTGTGATAGTAAGTTTTTTTGAAATTGTTAATTTTTGTTGTAAATTAGTGAGAACATATGCGTGTTTCCATATTATATGGAATTACTATAATAATAATAAAAGAAGCTACTGAACCCAGAAACAGTTTCTACAAAAAGAAGAAAAAGAAAGTGATATAAACAAGGTAGAGTTGTAAAAAAATATATACCCAAAATTGTTACGAAACTCTTCCGATAAGTATAAATATAAACTAAAAAATAAGTATATTTTACAAATATAAGTTTTTTTTATATAAAATAAGGTTATTATTATACGAGTATTTATAAAATTATCGTTTGAAAGCTTATTGATTAAACTAAAAAACAGGTACTTTTTACAAATATAAGTATTTTTATATCTAAGGTTTTGATATAAAAAGCAAGTATTCTTTTTTACAAGTTTTTTCAAGTATTTTTCACAATTCGCCTGAATTTGTTGAAAGTAATTTCTAAAGTATCTAGGAGGAAAGGTCAATAAACCTGCAAAATCGATTCTTCCTCAAATGAAAGAAAAAATTTAAAATCATGATCGTTTGTAATTTGTTGTGACTAAACCCGATTTCAAAAATCGTGTTCCATTTATTTCCATAATAAATGTCAATCTCTAACTAACTAACCCAATCAAAAACTGCTATTACTTTAGAATGACTTTTTAACAAGAATTTCTTTAGTCAATTCATTCTCTTGAAACGACGTTGAATAGGTGAACGCTGATACGTGTATGTTTTTACTCATAAACATAAAAATTGGACTCATAATCTTTCTCAAATTATTTTAAAACATAGTTCACTCGTGATAATAATTTCAGAAACTGGCAAAGCTAGAGCAGAGGCAACAAAGTAATAAACGCAAATCCCATTCGTGAATTTGTGATGGAACAAATGCAAGCACAATTCCAAGCTCGTCTAAAAGAAACAACTCTTATCTTCTTCCTGAACAAATTCCTGAAAAATTAACTTCTATTTAACAAACAAACATTTCCAAACACCCCTAAGTCATTAATGATCTAATAATGAACAATTGACAAGAATAATACTAATATTAATGATCATAACAAAAGAATAGACAGAACCTTCCTTTACACAGACTAAAAAGAGGGAAAATTTTCTTTCTGATTTACAGAATTATATGTATACATATAAAAATATGTATATACTTGTAGCAACTCTACTGTATCCACATCATAGGAATGAATGCGAGGCAGCAAGCAGCGCAGCACCAACGCCTGATCCATCTTCAGTGACCTTAAGAATTACATGCTTGGCAATATCTTCCCCCAATATTTCGTTCAAAGCTTCATGCAAATACTCCCTAAAAAATGTATAGCTAGAATATAAACCTCCTTCAATTGCAACAACTGTTCTTCTCATTTTCACATCACTTCTACGTCCACTTGTGAGGCCACCACTTCCATCCCTACCAATCTTCTTCAAGATACCAACAATACCAGCAGCTGCCAATCGTGCAGCTCTGCGAGTCACCACATCACAAACCTTCACCACAACTTTTCTTAACTTCAAAGGAACATCAGGAATCTGAGACGGCACAACCCAACCATTAGGAATGATTGTTAGACTTAACTGGATTTGAGGACAAAATATATGGAGTCATGTCAGATTTGTTTACCTCAAGGATGTCATTGAGAATTCTTGCTACTTCTCTCAAGTCAGGAGAATCATCCTCGTGCATGGCAGCCATCATAGGAGTCCTGAAACAAACAAGGAAACAGTTGGAGAAATCTAAATCAATTCCGAGAACTGGAGAATAACAAAGCACGGAACTTTTAAACTTATAAAAAATGCAGTCCGTTCCAGAAATGAAAACAAAACTTAAGACTGCCAACTAAATTGATCCCTCCACCTCGCGATAATATATAGCAAATTCACTATTCTAATTTCTAGATCAACCTGAGGATTTCTCAGAAAATTTATTATTGGGAGAAAAAAAAAAAAGAATAAGTGATTAACCATGTATCAAGAGCACGGAGTTGATCAAGCAAAGATGGATACAATACACACCTCAGCACAAAGGGCATTGAAAGCTTGGAAGAAACAGGTCCAAACATATCTGACTCTAGCGACATCCTTAAAATGACTCTCCTCACAATGTCACCAAGATACATTCCTGATATCATCTTCTCAAAACCCTACATCAAGATTACCAAAATATGAGTCATCTTGAATCAAGCAAGAGGATTCATGAGCAGCAAAACCAACCTGATCATTTGGATTAGGGCTTTCAGAATCTAAATCAATATCATAAGATGTTCTTGGTAAATGAGATGACCAAAAGTTTCCCCATTCCATATTTACAACCTAATAAACAGGAAGAGTTATAATAAGTACAAAACAATAAACGAAAGTGAAAATAAAAGGCCAAAGTAATACCATGTATCCTGATGGAAGAGTTATAGTACAAAACAACAAATGAAAGTGAAATTAAAAAGCAAGAGTAATACCATGTATCCTGATGTTGTGAGAAGACCTTGACACTTTATAATAGCATCAACCCGTTCCAAATAACAAGCATTGGTACCGGTGCCAATTATTATGGAAGCAACTGTATCTGGGTCATGATAATGTCCAAGAGCTAGTGTTCCCACGGTATCATTGACCTGATCAAAATAAACACAATCATATTCCAAAATAATGCAATGAAGCCAAAAGGATTTATTATACATGACAGTGCACACTTATGAAATTCAGGGACTTAAAAATCCTCTCTAAAAACACAACACTTTGAAACATATGTGGTTCATTCTCAAAAAAAAGTGAATTTATTGAAAGCAGTACACATAAAGACAATAACCCCATTCTGAAATAATATATAGTTGCCTCATATCACCCAAAAAAGTCATACAGGAACAAGTGACTAAAACCTCCGAACGAGTGGCGCATAGACATTAACGTAATGGCAACAGTTAAAAAATTCAGGTATCATGTAAGCACATAAAGTACATCCTAGAACAATCTAATTTATAAAAGGAATAAATGATATGGGAAATTGACCCAACTTGCATAAGAGTGAAAAAAAGATAGAAACAAATTCTGGTGGTATGAACCCCATGTAAAATGATCGTAATCAAAACAAAGAAAGACTTCCTTACCAAGGCAGCAACCCGAATGTCTAGTCCCTTTCGTATCAATGCTTCCTGCAAACAAGCAGGAACATCTACTCCTACCTGACAGACAGCAAACATTTTAGCACTAAATATTTGTTAAATTTTTCAGATTTCTTTGGTATTTACTTCACTATACTGAAATACCAAATGCAACTTGGAAAACCTACCTATTTTGTAACTTTACACAAACAATAACTTATACTACTTTAAAAAAAGGAGTACTTCAGATCTAAAAATAAATACAATGATATAACTAAAAGGTACTACAAAATTAAGTCCCTCCCCTTTGAATTAAACAGACACAATTCACCATGTAAGTTAGTGATAAAGTAACAGAGCCTTATCAAAGTTAGTGAAAGTTCTACCATGAATAATAAACATAAACTCCTTTTCTTAATGTTTAAATAGAAGCTTTTCATATTGAAATTGCTTGAAAGCCGAAGGACTAACCATATCTACGATGGAAAACCCTTTTGTCCATTTAATTAAAATGCCTGATGAAACAGACGTTTGTTTCACAGGGAAAGAAAATGTGAATCCAAGTTCCATTCTTCTGTCCAGTGAAAGCTCAGAACCATCTCCTTCTTTCTCAATGAATTCCTTTAATGAAGAAGCAATGAAATCAAAGAGATCCTGCAAGAAGCAATAATCAATTACATTCAACTATATTAAAAGAACCCCCTTCCCCAAAGAGAAAAGAGAAAGTCAGAGAAAACCACATTGGCAGAAGATTATGTCACCTTGCCTGTACTGGTCATTAGATGTTGAGGGATGGGTTGTCGCTCTACTTCATGTTCCAAAACAGAGGATTGTTCATCGCGTAAATGAACCCGCAAAACCCTAAAATTTGTACCCCCAAGATGTAGTGCATAATATATCCCTTTCTCAGTCCTGATCAAAGAATTTATGAACATAACACCTCAGTATTTAATCCATGCAATCATCAAACATGTATGTTGATACAGACAAATCTACTAATCAACACTTAATGTCTTGATAAGTTAAAAAGTCATGCTCAAACATGTTGATAACAGGTAACATCACCTTCTCTAACTAAATGAAATGATAGCGAAAAAGGTAAACATGCAAACATCACCTTCTCTAACAAATGAAATGATAGCGAAAAAAGTAAACATGTAAACATCACCTTCTCTAACCAAACAAATGATAGCGAAAAAAATACACTTGAAATGCTCATAGCACCATTTCTAGATTCCATGGGTGAATCTTGACCCAGACTCCTAGTAATGATGCACAAGAATTTAGGAACCGTTCCCAAATTTTAAAATCATGTCATAATATTAACTGAAAACCTCAGTTTGACCAATTCTAAAATTACAAAAAAGAATGCCAAAGAATAGTAACTGAAAACCTCAGCTGACCAATTCTAAAATTATAAGAAAGAATTGCCAAAGAATAAGTCCAAAAGTTAAGAATAAAAAAATCGGTCATAATATACTACAATGTCAAAGGATACTAATAACGCATCCGTCAACAGAGACATTGACAAATGTTAGTATATTTCAAAACGACATACAATGAAATATCTATATATATAAAAGAAAAGAGAAACAGAAAAATAAAAATACTTAGCCACTGAAATTGTGATTTTACTCTATGAAATTAATGATAATTTTCTCATTCTCTCCCCCATTAAAATATGCATGATTTTAGTTTGAACTCAAACTGTGTTTACAAATGTAACGAAATATCGCTGCCAAAATTTTGAAAATTTCCATCCTCATCCCAGATACTAAAATCGTAATTTAAAATTTTGAGAAATTAAAATAATTTTTTTTCATGTTGGAGACAAAAGCCAATTTTCTCCAAAAATTTCGGTACTAAAACATCATAAGACATTTTTTTTGTTTTAGTATTTATACAAAATTTATCTCTTTTAAGCACTTACATTAACAAAATAAAGAAATTTATCTCACTTTCTTGTTACTCATGTTTATATTTTAGTTAACGAAAGACAAAAAAAAAAAAAACATTATTTTATTAAATAATATAAGGACTAAAAATAAATAAAATAATTACAATAAAAAACATATTTAACCTAAAAAACAAGTAATAGTTTTTAGCAGTAAATTGAAATAATATGCTACAGTATGAGCAATTAGCAACGATAATAATAACAAAAGACAGAAAAGGAACCGGAAAACATTCTGCTATAGTAAGAATGTACATGCTCCAATCAAAAATCGACAAGTTAACAAAACCATTCCCAGTGGCAACAAATGAATCATGAGAAAGCGAGTGCGTGTGATTGAATGAAAATGGAGAAGAAAGAAAATTAACGATTGGATTACCCATCAGGGAGATTATGAACATGTGTGAGAAGCATTTTTAGCTTTGAACCACCTTCTGAAGCCAACCCTGCGTGCATCTCAACGGCCATAGCATCCACCACTTGCCGCAGCCTCTCAACGGAACTCTCACACCCTTCCTCAACCTCCCTCAACACTCTCACCACTCGCTTCCACTTCCCCCTGCTCCTCATTCTCCCTCCAACCACCACCGCCGCCACCGCACACGCCACCGTCGCCAACCCCACCGCTACTCCCAACACCACTCTCCCCATTCCCCCTGATCAAATCAAACCAAACTACATCCCACCAAACGCCGCCGTTTCGACACGCACTTCGTCTGCCTGTCCTCGACCTAATCGAAGAAAGCCAACTCAAGCGCCGCAATTGATAGCATTACGCTCCGGCGACCGGACGCCGGCGACGGTTACCGGAAAAGTGGGGAATGAATGAGTGGAAAAAGAGAGAGAGAAGAGAGACGCGGCGGCTTCGCAGCACTATTTAAGCAATTGGAATGAACACATGTGGCGTGTGAAATGACAGATTTGCCCTTTATACCTTCTAAAATTTCGGATTTCTCCCTACAAACGCTTCTTTCCAGCTTTGACTTCCGCTACAGCCTGTGTCTTTCACACTCCTTTTTTTTTCTTTTTAAATAATCATCATTACAAAAATAATCAAGCCATATTTAGCTTAAAAAGACAAAAAAATTTAAATTATAGCTTTAATATGATATTAATGACACTCTAAATAAATAGTAAATATTCACGCGGTAATTACGATATTACACTCAATCATTGCTAACGGACACGGTACTTAACATTCACTAATTTATTGCCAATAATTATTTTTGAAGATTCATAAAATCTCTTAAATATCTGATATTTTTCAAATATTTTACAGAATTTTCTCTTACATTGATACACGCTTTTATATTTTCAAATATTTAAAGAATCTTCTCTCTGTTGTAGCAAATAAAATTATGTAATATTTTTAAATAGTTGAGATATGTAAGTATAAAAGAATAGGAAAATCAATAAATATTTGTGATAACTTGGCAAAATCTCAAATATAATTAGGGTAATATTGATAGAAAGATATAATTGACGTAATTTATTGACACTTGTAATAATAAGAGATGAATGAGAAAAGTTGGTAATAAGGAAAGACAGATACTAAGTAGTATCTTTCATACACAGGTTAAAGAGAAAAACTAAATACTGACATTAAGATATATTTATTGATAATATTTTTAACGCTTAACTTTAATAAAGATTGATTCTTTATTTTAATTTTTTAAGTCATTAACGAGACCGTAATCAAATTTAATTTCGTATTCATTTGTATTTTATGCTTCTATACTCAATTACCTTTTCTTTGCAAGAGGATGCCACATGAAAAAATGTTAATATTTTCAACTTACTTTATCATTTTGTCTAAAAGAATTCCTTCAACAAATTCAAAAACTGATTAACGTACTATATAAATGGTCTAGAAAGGATGAAACTCTTCATTTTTTAATGAATCATAATGTATTTTATTTATAGTATATTGAAAAATAATTACGATTGAGTTATTTAATTTCCCTCAAATATCTTTAATATAAGACAATTATGTTCTGTTTAAAACATGATCGGTACTAACACTATATTTGGTTAAAGAAAAAAGCATAACCAATATTATATTTTCTTTCCTTCAATTAAAAATAGGGAAACAAAATGTAAACATTTTATCTTTTTTCTTGTCATTTCTTCATTTAAACAAATAAAGAATAAATATGAGATCCATCCAAATAAAAGAAAAAAGTGTATTTCAAATAAGAATAGGTGCATCTAGGAACTCACATTATTCACGTGTTCTTCATTTTAATTCTCATGACAATTCTGAGGACTTAATAACTTTGTAACTTTTTCAAAACTAGAAAAAGAAAAAACCTAGATTTTATGACATATTATAGTAATTATTTTTAAATAAAAAAGACAGGCTATATAATGTTTGGGATGATTATATTTTGCGTGTCTTAAATAACTTGCAAAAATAATATAAATCTAAAAAAAAATGTCATTCAAATTCAATATCTTACCAAATAATCTGAATACATATTAATAAAGAAAAAAAATATTATATTATATATTTTTTACTAATTTAAGTGTAGAATTAGAATCTTCCATTTATTAAACATTTTAACAGAAACAAAACGATATTATTCTCATTTATCTTTTTTTTTTACTTTCTTTTTAATTAATTTTTTTCCGTTTTCTTTTTATAGTTAAGTTATTATTTCAACTTCCAATTACCGACAAACCCCTTTGACGGATTATAATAGTCAACCAACGTTCAAAACCAAAGGAAGGGCAATACTGTAAATGGAGAAGGCTTGCAGGGGTAATTGGGTCCGTGTAATGCATACAGTACACTCGTGTTATGGTCCCCAACCTTGAGATTTTTTTCTATTATTATTTTATATTTTAAAAATAAAAGAAATAAGAATAATTAATTAGTTAGGGGTACATAACATAGGTAATAAGATTGAGAGTGTTTGTTGAAAACGAAATGAAGTAAAGAGAGAGAAGCTACGGTTCTCCGTATCCAATTCGTACAATGCCAGCTGGCTTCCGCTAAGTCCAGCAGTGCTGCTCTGCTGAGCTGTCCACTGACCAACGCACGACTAAAGCTAAACACACGCACCCTACCTTTCTAATTCTTTTCTTTATATTATAACATTTAAATAAATAAATAAAATAAAATAGTAACATTGTTGTCACTTCCCTAGTATACTCTTTCTAATTTTTTCGAAATTAATCACTGATTATAACAGATTTGGAAAAATGGAAAGACTGTAAAACCCTCTCTTATAAATAAAAAACTAATTTAATACAAATTTCGTATGTTTATGGTGAATTTTTTATACAAGTAACTAATTACAATTCTAAGCAATTTTGACTATGCCAAATTTATATATAAAAAAATATTTTTATGCAAAGTTAACTTTTATTAAAAATATTCTGAGAAAATAGTTGAAGCAATTTCTTATTAGTAAACGTAACATTTTAATGTAATTCTTATATAAAATATTTTCAATTATAAACAAAAATTAAATTCATCAAATTTATATTAAACTATTAATAAACAAATATTTGATAACTATATTAAAATAATTTATTTTCAAAAATTTTAACTTATAAATTAAAAATTACTTTAATGAGCTTCTAGTTTGTCAAGTTTAATTTTCTTTTATTATTGTCTTTTATATTTTTAAAGTTTAAAAACTTTAACCTTATAAATTAAAGTAATTAATGTTTCTATTATATCACACCATATGAAAATTATATATACTTAAAATTGTAAAAAAAAATCAGATTCGATATAACAATAATTTAAATTAAGAAATAAATAAATAAATATAAATATATATATATATATATAATAAATTTACTCGATATTTATTATATCAACTTATTTGAAAAAATTATTTGTTTAAAGAAAAAAAATTATGCATTTTCTGAAAGAATAAAAACACTGAAAAGTTTAATAAAATTTTAATCATTTAAAAAAAATATAATTATAATTATATAGTAATTTATTTCTAAAAATTTGTTTATAAAATACTATCTTAATTATTTTTTTATTTTATTAAACACTTTTAACGTAACAAACTATTTTTTCAGTCTCGAACTCATAAACTAAGAGCCAAAGCAAAACTCAGATATTACTTTCAAGTCAACCCAAATTAACAATGTTAACAATTTTGTTAATAATTATCATAGCGATAACATTTAAAGAACTAATAAATATTTTGTACATAAAATCATAAAAAAATATATATTACCATAATAATTAAATGTTATATCATCATTAAATATGACTCTTCATACAATGTTAATAAAATTACTTATTTAGTTTCTATATTTAATTATTTAATTTAACTTTATCTCTATTTTGGTAAAAATTGAAAATTTTTCTTAATCTTAAAAGTAGTAGTTCATAGATTGTAGTTAGTTTAACAATTTTTGTCAGCTTCATGATAAATTTTAATTATTATTATGTTATTTTTAAAGTAATATAAATAATTCATTTTCTTAGTATTCCAACCACTGGGAAACGGTACATGGTAGTTTTTATTTTTTTTAATTAACAATTGTTTTTAGTGGTTTTAAACTGTGAGAAGTTGCTTTTAAAACTCCTGTACACTGTTATTATCGTGAATCCTTTTTTTAACTCCTGAGTTGTGAAAAATGAACTATTTGGAAAATGAACCGTTTTATATTGTTTTTAATTTTTAGTCAATAATGTATATTTTAACGATTACAAAATTATATTTTTTGATACAAGAAAAGTATTTAACTTTATTAAACTAAATACATTTTTTTATGGGAGAAAAATAACACTTAGTATTTGGTAAAATTAAATAATTTTATTGAACATTTTATTCAAAGATAGAATAAATTGAATAAATAAAGAAGTGATTAAATAAGTAATTTGACTTATTTAATGTTGAAAAGGAAAATTATTACTTATTAAAGTTAGATGGTATAATACATTTATACAATAAACATTTTTTTTAATTTAATCTTAATTATTTCAGAAAAATTTAATAAGATTAATAGTATATTTCAATGATAATAAATAATATTTAATATTAATTTATTGCTTTGAATTTAAACTAAATTTATTAGTAAACATGATAATGAAAATGTATCAAATAAACATTGCAACTAATTAATAAACAACAATAAGAACTTTCACATAGAGTTACAAATAAAACTCACAAAATTTATAATTACATCATTATTTTCTTACACTAGTAATAAAAATAAAAATACCCTTAAAGAAAACAACCAATTACCTTGGGAAATTATGTCACATATCTTATAGTTAAAAAATAAATGATCTATAAGATGGTGGTTGACATTAGATGGTCTGCACTAAAAATTCACAATTTATAAACTAAAATAAACCTTAAATAATTTTATTTGTTTGGTGACTCAATATCAATATTCATGATTTAGTCTAAGTGTGTTTAACAAAATAAAAAAAAACAATGTTAAATTATTATACCATTAAAATCAAAATACTTATAAACTTGGGTTTACTAAACCTTTAAAGCTTTTAGACGATCTTACAAATTGAAAAGCAATTTTGTGTCTTGGTTTAATATGTTGTATTATCTTGAACATTCACAAAGTATTTAAGGTTTATTTTAGTTTATAAATTGTGAATCTTTAGTGCAGACTATCTAATGTCAACCACCATCTTATAGATATTTTTGTTGTGAGGGTAAGAAAATGAGTTTAAAGAGTAAGCGTTGTTTTTAAATGTAGCAATGCAAAAAATATATGAACTAAAAGGTCAAACATATAACCAAAATACTCTTGGTAATGTGAAAACTATAAAAAAAAAATCCATACATAACAATTAATAATTTCGCTTATGTTTGTGAAGATGTTTCACCAATAGATACTTAAATCCATACTTGTTTAATAAGAAGTTCTCTTATAATTAAACAACATAATTTTTGTTTATCACACTAAAAAGTAATAGTAATAATACTTCCTAAAATCATAAATTGCTTAGTAATTGACAGTTTTTATTTTATATATATATATATATTTATATTTATATTTATGTGATCTTTGCTCTCCAAGGATCTTTCTTCAATCTGTCGTGAAACTCATATTTTGTTTTCATTAATTCTAAAATAAAGGTAGAAAATAATAATTTAAATTAATCTAACAAAAAAATTTAATTACATAATTTAATAAATTAATATTTTTAGTATTTAGTGTAAATAATATATTTATATTTTAATATAATATTCTATAAAAAATTGAAAATTATTTAGAATTTATTGTTTTTGTTTTAAAAATTAATTAAAATATAATGACCAAAATTAGAATTAGGCCAAATAATCGTGTGAATTAAACCTTATTCGTCAAAATATATAATAATAATAGTGGTAGTAGTAGTTGAATATAAAAAGAGTTAATTTTTACAATATAACAAATAAACAACTTATTTTTTCGTAGGATGCACATGTTTGGTGATGAGTATAAATTGAAGAGACTGCTAAATCTTTTTTCAATTACCTTTTCTATACCCTTATTTTATTTTATAAATACAAAAAAACTTATAGGTAAAGTAATATTTAAAAGACAAGCTCAGATAACTTTTTTTTTTTTTCCTTTGATTTTGATACAACAGGAATCTTCTAATTTTAATCCTTTATATAGAGAGAGAGATTTATTTTTTTCAACCATTATTAAGTTCTTTTTTTACTGACACTGTTGTTAATTTATTTTGTGAAGTGTAACTATCATGATAACATCATATCACTACAAACGATAACATTATCAAAAGTGTATATCAACAAATGATATTTTTTATGGTTAAAAAAACAACATATTAAAGAAATAAAAAAGTTAACATAATTTCAATAATAAAATTTTTTAAAATTTTATTTTTGCTTGGATTAAAAAATATTTTTAACATTGACTAAAATAAAAAAATACATATTTGTGGACTAAAAAAAAGAATAGTAAAATATTTACGTAAATAAATAAAAAAATAAAATTTACAAAAACATTAGATGAGCACTAAATCAACGGTGATTAATAAACAACCTAACAAGAATCATTATATAAATAATCACCTTTATTATTATTATTATTATTATAAATATTAGTATAATAAGACATTTTCTATTTTTATATTATTATAAAAAATAAAACTATAATAATTATTATATAAAAAATAGTGAATAATTTGTAGTGTGTTGTATTATTAAATAAACAAATAAATAAATTTTAGTTATTTCTAGCATAAATAATTTATATATATATTTTATTTTAAAACATAATTAAAAATAATATATATATATATATATATATATATATATATATATATATATATATATATATATATATATATATAGGATTATATATATAAAAAAACACTTCACTATAAAAAAATA
>Ga0099825_1001074_pt1 | contig 33575 bp, 18 predicted proteins | sample SiratroredBW_FD_76838 | JGI IMG/M metagenome (GOLD analysis project Ga0099825, IMG submission 76838) | Root nodule microbial communities of legume samples collected from California, USA - Siratro red BW | ecosystem: Host-associated > Plants > Roots > Nodule | place: USA: California | collected...
GAATTTGACCGTTAGTTTGACCCAGTCAAAGGTTTCAGTTGTAACAGCAATAACTGTATTTCAGTTGTAACAGAAATAACTGTCACATTCAATCGATTGTTTTAGAAATTCAATTGATTGAAAAACCTTTTTCCAGCAAAAATATTTTGGGTTATTTTTATTAAAAATAGTTTTAATAAAAATATTTGTGAATCTTTTTAGCACCTCAGAAGTGATGAACCATGTCACTAATGCTTAAGGACTAAGCCAATTACCAACACACAAATCCAACTAAGGACAAAGACCTAATCACCCAACCATTTTCATGTTGGCACAAAGTCTTCACTTGAACATTTCTGGTCCAGGTTGGTTCCAATAGATTCTTCATGAGGCAGTCTTCATCAGCTTCACATGCTAAGCCTTGGTACTCACAATATTGACTTCATCAAATCATATGCTTAGCCTTGGTGCTAACAATATTGACTTCATCAAATCACATGCTTAGCCTTGGCGCTAACAGCAAAACTTGTAATATTTCCGCTTGGGACGCATTTTATTTGGCAGTTTTCTGGATGTTAAATACCATTGGATGGGTTACTTTTTATTGGCATTAGAAACACATTACACTATGGCAGGGTAATATTTCACAATTTAATGAATCAATTGAATCTGGTTATTTTTAAGAAACTTAAAAAATCACATTCCCAGATTATTTTATTTTACGCTTTAGAGTGTTTATTTGAATTTGGTTGAGTTTCTGTTCAATTAATTGATTCCATCATATTCTGAATTGTGAGTGTATTTCAATTAATTGATTATGCATTCAATTGATTCTTTTTGCTGAGTGGTGTCTTGTGTGCATGTGTTAATTGGTTGTTTTTTACTTTTAATTAATTGATTTTTTTGTTGTGCCCTTCAAACTTGCACTTTTGGTTGTTTTAGTAAAGAACTTTCATTCTGCACTTAATTAGTTTCCATATTTTGTGAAATTAAAAAAAAAAAGTTCAATTCACCCCTCTCCCTTCTTGAACTCAGCCTAAACTACTTTTCACAGGAATGACTTGTTAAAGGAATACTTCATTAAGCCAATAGTGACTTGTTTAAAGAATACTTGTTTGAGCAAAAAGTGGCTTCAAAAATAATATTTGTGTGTTCTTCGTAGCGTGAGTCTGTCTAGTGGAACTTAATTAGTTGGTCAACAACCAAATGTAGTTCGTGTTATTAGATAAACTAGTATAAAAATATTGAGTGTCTTTCTTCCTTGTAATATCTTACATTCCTTGTTATATATTTCTTTAACTAAGTAAAAAGGGAAGGACAAGTTAAAATCAACCTTTTGAAAATTCTTAGCTCTAATGGTGTATTCATTTTTGTATCATCTCACAACATGTGCACAAGTGATATTAGCAAAAGACTTCAAATTTTTTAAAACACAATTTAATCCACGTTTATTGTGTTATTTCCTATTTTCCACACTTTAGGATATGAATAGCAAGGGGCTTATGCATCTAAAAATAAGACCCCTTGCCTCCTTGTATACTTTCACCTTTTTGAATTGAATGAGATTCGAAATGCCATTATATTATCTCTTGTGTTCTAAGGTCAACATGGGAGTAATCCGTCATTTTCTCCAAGGAACCTTCCTTGGTATAGAAAATTCCTAATTCCTAAAGGAACTTCGTAAGTTTAAGAATTTTCTTAAGTTTTCCGCTGCTTGATTGAAGATGTTTCTATCATAAGGTCTAATGGTTTTATAAAGAAGTTCAAAAACACCTTAAAAAATGTTTAACGATGTTCAAGAATGTAAAAACAAATATAACAAAAAGAGGCTATAGGCACTATGTTTTTAGTCTACCCTTAACATGTGTTACATCTAGCTCTTTAATGCTAAAGACAAAGGGTTTCACTTATCAATAAACTAATTACAAGTATTCTTCAAGTTACTTCTAGCTTACAAGTACAAAAAGTCACTCATGGTTATCCGTTGATCCTCTTTTAAGATCAAGCATAAGTAAACAAGGTCTCTTTGGGAAAAATACATAAAGCCTATTGAGGTTATTCAACAATGGATTGAAATTTGAACACTTGTCGCATTAATGCATTGTTTAGTTAGGTCATTTGTAGATATTTGTGGGGATTAATTTGAAATAATGTAAGATAATTGTGTATATTTGATTTAGGTGATTTGTGATAATTTGTAGGAAAAATTTTGAAGGAAAAAAGTGTTAAATGAGAAGAAAGTGGTGAATTTGTTTGGATTGTCTAGTAAACTACTAATCTCCCACTAAATCCAACATTTGATTTTTTTTAAAAACTAATTTTATTTATTGGGTTTTTCTTAATCTTTTCAATAATTATACTGGAAATTAATAAATAATATTTTTAAATAATTAATAATTTTTAAGAGATAATTTATTTTAATTTTCATAACTAATTTTTCAACAAAAATGTTATATTTTAAAAGATATACCTATGGGCAACCAACCTTCATTAATTCAATCAAATCAATAATATAGCAATAACGTTTGTACTCAAGTCCACTATCTTTCCATTAAACCAAATTACCTCACAGTCTATTCGCTTGATCAACTGAAAAGGAGACGAAACAGAAAACCTCAATGGGAGAAGAAACATTCAAGGTGCAACAAGAATCATTCATGGAGGTGCAAGAGCATAAGAATTCGGTATTATAAGAAAAGGCATTAGGAAAAAAGATAAGTAAAAGAATGAAAGTAAAAATGGATTAAAGGTGGAGAAATGGGAAGAACACGCCACCTTGAATCAATAATTCCAAGGATAAGTGCAAGAAGAGTGGGAAAGGAAAGTGAACCAAATTGTCTATTCTTGTGATTTTAAAGCAAAATAAATTTTGAAACTTGTAGCCTTAGAGTTTGAGGGTTATGTTTTATTTTGGTGGACCAAATATGAAAAAGACATTATTGATGGTAAAAATCCTAAGATTTGTACTTGGAATAATTTGCAAAATGCTTTGAGGAAGAAATTCATGCCTTTACATGAAAAGAAGAAAGAGGAAAAGCTCAAGGTAAGCATTGTAAACCCTCTCATTCTTCTTATTCAAAAGATTCTAAAAACTATTCATCTTCTTCACCTTCTAAAATTCTTCACTTTTCATCTTCTTCTTCAAAGAACAAAACTTTTTCTTCATCTTTTTTCGTCAAAACCTAAATTTGAAGAAAACACAAGTAGCATGAAATGTTTTAAATGTTTGGGTTCTGGACATATTGCTTTGGATTGTCTAGATAAAAGGGGTGGGATGATCAAAGATGATGAGAAAGTGAGTTCTCTAATGTCTTCATCTTCTTTTCCAAAATCGTTAAAAGATAAAGAGTGTGGTTTATTGATGGTTAGGCTTATGGTTGGGCATGATAAAAGTGATTTAAAACAAACTCAAAGAGAATATTTTTAATTCAAGGTTCCTAATCATGAATAAATCATGTCTACTTATTGTTGGTGGAGGAAGTTGTACCAATGTAGCTAGTATGAGGTTGGTGGAAAAGCTTAAACCTCCAACCATTCACCACCCAAAACCTTACAAGCTACATTGGTTGAGTGAAGATGGGGAGATTAAAGTGATTGATCAATTTCTTCTGAATTTTTCCATTGTAAAATACAAAGATGAAGTGCTATTTGATGTTGTGCGCATGGAGACAAGCCATGTATTGTTGGAAAGGCCACGATAATATGATAGGCACATACATCATGATGGCCTCACCAATAAATTAATAACATTTCAAAGAAAAGGGAGAACTTATTCCCTAACACCTCTCACCCCACAACAAATTAGAAGAAATCAAATGGCCATGAGAGAGTCAAGGAAGAAGAGAAAGTTATGTGCTCAAGAAAAAGGTAAGGCAGACAAAGAGTTACTTATGGCACCATGTAAAGAAGTAAAAAAGGTGAAGCATCAACACAAACCTTTATATCTTCTTTTGGCTTCTAGTGTGAGTTCAATGAATTTTAACAAAGGAGTACAAGTAGATCAAGAGAAGAATAAAAGACAATTGTGGATTTTTCAATTCCTAAACATTTAGATTTGTCTTTTATTGTTATTCTTTTTCTTTGGATGTTACAAAGTGTAGGGACATAATGGAGATAAAAATTCCAAAAGGGGGAATGAAAGTACCTAATGGGCTTCTTGATCTTTCCATGACCCAACTTCTAAAAGGATTGAAGGAATTTCAACAGACATTAATTATTGAAGAGAATCAACCTTTCTTACTTTAACATTCCTTAAATTCTTTGACATGGGACATTCTTCTATAATTATCATGGACTCACATAGTCAAATACATCATCATTATTATCATATTCGTCATTATCATCATCATAATCATCATTATCATCATCACATCTTAAAAAGAAATAAAAATAAAATGATAAGACCTTTTGTTGGTAATAAATCTTGGGAAATGAGCATACATTCCCTCATGCAAATATAACATTTCAAGTACTTTAGTTTTTTATCTAGGAGGATAGTAATAAATAGTTTTCTTAGTAGTAGTAAATAAAACTCACAACTTCAATGTGTCTAATCTTTCTCTTTGTGATACAAGGCTTCAAAATTCGTGGATGAATTCTCTCTTAAGATGGGGAGAATGATACATGCTGGGATGAAGCTTTAAAAGGAAGAAGAACATTTTGAAGAAAGAGAAGAGAAGACATGAAGAATTAATAAAGGAAGCATGACAAATAAAAATGGAGCATGAAGAAATAAAAGAGAGAAGAAGAATTCAAATGAATCAAGCAAGTAGAGCTCTTAAAATTGGAAGGAACTTAGGAAAAACAAGAGATGAAGGGAGGCAACTTGAGAAAAGCTCCTTGACCTTTAGAACTCTCCAAGTCCCGCACCAATAAAATTGGAGCACAAGGATTTCCACATCATCAAAGAACATCATTACATTCATGTATTTAATAACTACCAAGTGCAACTTCCATCATTAGTCAAAACTACCTAGTGCACCTTCATGCATCTTCAAAACCACCACATGCACTTCTAGGAGATTAGTTATTCTTAATCATAGTTAACTTTGTTAATCTTTTATTAATCTTTTGTTAATTGAGTGACCCTTTGGACATCCTTGAAATATTATAAATAGGAGTCCATCCTTTGTACAAATCATCAAGTGAAGAGCGAATGAAATAGCCTAAGTCTTCTTCAAAAGTTGAGTTGTCACCTTTCTCTCTTGTTTTGAGTTCTTATCTTGAGAAGTTTTCTCAAGTGGTGGCTCTTCAAGCACTTACCCTTGGAGGTTCTTCCCCCATAGGTGGCGTGTTTTGTTGTTCTTGCATTTACTTTTTAGTTTGTTGAATGCTTGTATTGTCTTTTAACTCCATTGTTGTGCCAACTTGGTTTCTTTCATTGGTGGGTTGTGTTCTCTATCTCCTAACAAGTTGGTCTAAATCCTACCCAACCCCAATAATTCATATCAGATTAGAATTGGTTTGTCCTAAAGATGTGTTAAAACTAGTTTTCTGGAGAGTGTTAGCCTATTTTCCTACGTCGGCAATTGCATCAGTCCCAATGAACCAAGTAATAAAAAATATCATTCTTTCCCAAAGGCTTTGTACAATATAAGATAATAATTAAAATTATAATAAATTCATATTCAAGAACAAATCCATAATTTGGTTGTGAGTGCAAAAATTAAAATAATATTTATAGCTTTTATAATGAATTTAAATGAAAAAAAATATATTTTGATATCAATAGTAATAACTTGCTAGGGTTAGATCTCACCAATCTTCACTCTCATATACAAAAATCTTACTTTCTTTTCTGTCAATAATCAATGTCAACCCACAATAATACTCAACCACAATTCCTCAGCAGATGAGCCTAAGATTACCTATTAATCATCAATTCCTTGATCAATTATGTAAATAAATCTTGCAATATCCACAGGAGTCTCAAGACAACAAATGGATCTTGCTCTATTCCTAGACACAAGCTTTCATCTTATATTTTAATTTAGTTCCTAATTACAAAACATGTTTTCCAATACCCTAGAACTCAAGAATCAAGTCACGAATCAATAATCGTATAATTAAAATATTGATTTATTGAAACAAAAGACATAAATATGAAAACATAACAATTACATGAGAGTTCGGAAAAGGTTTAACTTAACCCCAACCCACCATAGAGAATTTAGCTCACAGACATGAGAATACTAAACCTTACGAAAGAGCAGTGGAATAAGAAGAAGAATACACAAAAAATCCTAAGAATGTCTTCCAAGAGTTAATTTCAATCTCCAATAGCCAGAGATGTGTAACCCTAGTGAAAGTATTTATGAGTAACGCTCATGCCCGACTCAAGGCAGTTGTGTTGGACATCACTAGATTTTGTTGCAGGTCCAAGATCTTAAGCCCAAACAACGGCAGGTGCACTTCTTTACCCATAGTCTTGGTTTCTCTTGCGTTGGGCTCAGGTTTCTTGAGCTTGGCTTCTTTTTCCCAAATTTTGCTCCTTTCTCTCTTAGTCTTGATCTGTTGCACTACCTTTTAGTCTTTGAATGCTTTCTATTTCTCCATCATCAGTTGTAATTTTAGGCTCTTCCTGTAGCTTTGGTTAGTCTCATCAAAGGTTATATGCACAGTCTCTTCAATCAACATAGTTCTCTTATTGTATGCTCTATAGGCATGGCTATGTGATGAGTAGCCTAAGAATATGCCTTCATCTGCCTCTGAATGAAACTTACCTAAATTATCCTTGTCATTGTTTAAAATGAAGCACTTGTAGCCAAAGACTCTTAAATGGGAAATGTTTGGTTTTTCTTTTTTTGAAAAGCTCATAAGGGGTTTTCTTTAAAATTGGCCTTATCAAAACTCTGTTCAGCATATAGCAAGCAGTGTTACCTGCATTAGCCCTAAAATATAATGGAAGATTTGTTTCATTTAACAAAGTTCTACCAATCTCTTCCAAGGCTCTATTTTTCCTCTTCACAACTCCATTTTGTTGTGCAGTTCTTGGAGCTGAAAAATTATGTTGAATGCCAATTTTTTAACAAAACTTTTCAAACCTTTCATTTTGAAATTCTACCCATGAACAGTTTTTACGACAGCAATGGTGCAGTTTTTCTCATTTTGGATAATCTTTGCATGTTTCTTAAAGACACCGAATGCAACATCCTTAGTCACTATAAATAATGTCGATGTAAACCTAGAGAAATCATTTATAATGATAAGACCATAATAATTGTCACCCTTACTCATGGTTCTAGAAGTCCAAATAAGTCCATGTGAAGCAGTTCAAGAGGTCTAGTTGTAAAAACAAAATTTTTCTATTTAAAAGAACTTTTGGTTTGCTTTCCCTTTTGACATGCTTCACAAACTTTGTCCTTTTCAAACTTGAATTTAGGTAAACCAACTACAAGATTCTTAGTGCAATTCTACTTAAAAGATGCATGTGAACGTGAGCAATGTGTCTATGTCATAACCATGTTTCATTACTCTTAGTAAGCAAGTAATTGATTTCAGAATTTATGCAATTGATGTCTAACACGTAAACATTGTTAACCCTTTTACCAATAAGCTGAGTCTGCCTGGGATCTGCACTGGAGATGAGGCATATTTCTGGTTGAAACGTGACTTGCAGGCCTTTTTTACACAGTTGGCTAATGCTTAAAAGATTGTGTTTTAGGCCTTCAATCAGCAGGACATTTTGTATGATCAAGTTGCCTTTAACTCCTATATCACCACATCCAATTATTCTTCCTCTATTGTTGTATCCATACGTGACAAAACTTGAAGCCATAGGATCAAAACTTGAATAACTTTCAAGACTTAGCTCTTGATACTAATTGAAAATATGTTTAGGCTGAGTTCAAGAGAGGAGGTGAATTAAACTTTACAAAAAATTTTATTTTAGAAAGTACCAAAAACACTTTTCGAAAAAATGAAAGCTTTCACGAATCTCTGAGATCAATGATGCAAGGTGTAACACAGAAAATGAATCGATTCAGGCACAAATAAACTGATTTATTTTCAAGCAGAACCAGCAATAGTGAGAATTTGAAACAATGATGATCAATAGGCACAATAGAATTAAAATACAGTGATAGAAATATGCAGAATGCAGTGCAAATTGAAAAACAAGTTTAGGTCGAGTTCAAGAAGGGGTGAATTGAACTTTCAAATTTTTTTGCAAAAAATGGAAAGTATTAAAGAATAGAATGAAAGTTCTTCATTGAAACTACTAAAAGTGTTATTCTGAAGTGCACAACAAAAGATAAATAAATTTCATATCAATAACAATTAATTGAAACAACACACAGAACTAAAAATTAGCAAGAAACAGTTTACCAAAACATAGTGGTAATCAATTGAATAGAGTATACAATCTAAAGCAATTCAGAAACAATCAAGTCACAGCCAAAAACAATAAACAGTAGAAGTAATTAACTGAAATCAGAGTGTGAACCAGTTTAGTCAAGAAACCATTAATAGACAAACACAATCAATATATTGACTAGAGCACACATATCAGTCAATCAGTAAAAAGCACTAGAGTCAAATGCGGAAGCGAACAATTGAATAGAAACACAATATATTACTGCCCAGAAACAATCAGATAAACAGTAGAAATAGTTAACTGAAAGTCACACACAAAAAACCAATCCATAATTAATAGATTGAAACATAACTAATAATTGATTCAAGAAAACAAGTTTCAAGAAATACAATCAATTATACAACATGTACAGTTAACTGGAAACACTCAATAAGAATCAAGAACAGATACAATCAGTTGAGCAGATATATTAAGTAGTTCCAAAGAACACAAAAATAACACTAGCAGAATGAACAATCAATTAAGCACGAAGAACAATTAATTGAACAAGCAACAACAAATATAAAAAAGTGTTTAAGAAGAGAGAAAGAGAGATCAAGAACACCAAGATTTATTCTGGTTCACCCTTTCTCAAGGGCTACATCTAGTCCTTTTCCAACAAGCAAAGAGTTTCACTAAAAAGATCACCAAGATCAGTTCAATACAACACAAAACCCTTGCTCCCCGCAAGTCAACACTGCACCCCGTAGCACACAGCCTACTGCACCCCCACAATAGTTGTAAAACAGTGTAGAACCCTACTGCACAACCCAAATTACAAACCTTATGTAATATGGGTACCAAACTCACAGTAACAAAACACAAACCCTGTGTAATTTGCAACCAAACCGCTCACAATACAAGTGATATCAAATCAGAACCAAAACAACACTACTTCTATAAAAATACAGATTACAAATGGATGAAGAACAATGTAGAAGACTTAGCTTTGGTGCAGAACTAAGAATTACATGAAACCCACTCAAGGCAAAGCTCGAAGTTCTTGAGGTTTTCTTATTTGAAAAGCAAGTAGAATGTGTTCTCACGGTTTGCGCTTGTTTTCTCTCTTAAAAAATCACAATTGATCAATAAAATGTCTTAGGTATATTTTCGTATCTCATAAATCACGTGCTACCCTTTTATAAGAAAACCGATTTTTTTAAATGTCAAAAATTCAATCGATTGTTTTCAACCATTAAGTCGATTGATTGTTTTTGTAACACAGAAAAAATCCAGTAAGTTGATTTCTGAAAAACAGTTAACTGATTTTACTTTCGAATTCATTTTTTCAAAATCTATTAAACCTCATTTTAGAACCACTTAATTATTTGTTAACAAAAATAAATTTTACAGGTTACTTTAAGTGATGTGCCATGCAACTTATGGTTTTGAATTAAAATCCACTTACACACACCCAACCTAAGTTCTAGACCAACACTCCATCAAGGTCTATGATGACTTCATGCAATTCACTTAGCAAGCTTTGGTGTTAACACAAATAACCAAAATGCAATATAATATCCAACTAAGAGTTAAGCCACATCAAACTACTAGCTATGCACTAGCAAAATTGAAACGAACAAAAGTACAAAACTAATATTAAGTATATTCAGTAGAATGTTATTGCCAAAGTTTTACCACAGACACAACAATAAAACTAGCAAATAATTGAAATGAAGAATAAAACCAATTATGCATAAGACTAAAGTCCAATCGTAATATCAAACTAAGAGATAACAACACCTTATCAAAAATTAAAAGGAACTGAAATAAAAAAACACAGGAAAACTAAATTCAATTTCAAAGGGAATACAACCATGCTTGAAGCTACTCAGTAATTGCCTTTAATTATGCAGAAAACCAGTTGGAATACCAATTAGAAGAACATAAATTCACAAAGACTCAAGAAGCAAATCCAATGATGCAGAGTAAAATTAAATGGCACACAGTAGCACAAAAACGTAGAAACCATAACTGTTCAAATCCAATTACATAAATACAAACTCCAAATCAAAAATACAGTGTAATCAAGAGATTAAAAGACGTAGAGAGAAGGGTCAAGAGAACAATTCCACTAACAACACTCAATTGTACACAATTATACTCAAGAACCCTTCTTGCACCCTGCAAGATTACAATACACCTCTAAATTTTAGAACTAATACCCTGCAGCCCCAAACAATTCAGATTACAACCATGCTAAACCCTGTAGCATCAACAAAACCCAATTAAATTAAAAAATTACAATTATACAAGCCAAGAACACAATAGTTGAATCAAACAAGCTCAAGAGTTGAGTTAAGAAACCCCCTAATTTTCCAATGAAGGTGAATTTGCGCAAGGGCTTGAAGAATTCCAATGGCACAGTACAATTTTCAAGATCTTTGTTCTTCAAGAAAACCACTTTTAATCTTTGAAAAGTCAAGCAGTCTTTTTCTCTCAAAATATTGACACTCTTGTACACAATTCTCTTCTTTGTGTGTTATTCCTTAATAGCTCAAAAAGTCCCAGGTATTTAAAACATAAAAACCCAAAACTATTTTTCAAAAAATAGTTTGACAATTTTGGTGCAAACATCGAATAAGTCTATTTCTTTAAAATGAAATTGGTTTATTTTCTATTGAAAACTAAATTTTCAAAACTGAGTTTTCTAAAATGCTTTTGCTATGCTTTGTTACTTGTTTTAAGTATTTTTGTATTGTGCCAATGAGTTTCTTCTAAGCTTTGCACATACGTACCTTCACTTTCAATCACACTCACTCACACCCACTAAGACTGGGCCTAAGTTTTCATCTTTAGCTTCCATACTCGACCACAAATTATAGATATGGTTTAAGGGTTTACAGATGAGGATTGAGGTTCTAAGCACGCGGCTTCAAGTTCTAAGGATATGGTTTAGTCCCTAAGATTCGATTTTGTAGCTCTAAAATGCGGTTTTGGGCTCTTAATTTTGCAATTTGCGCGAGTTCCGTACGTGTGTCATTGAAATTTTGTCGTTATTACTTTTTTTTCTATTTTTATTTTTAAAGAATTAGATGAAGACAGGATATGAAATGCAAATAAAAAAAAATAACTAATGTATGTATGCATGACTTATGGATGAATGTTGTGTATGATAATGCCAAAAGGTTTATAAAACTTATATACATACTACTATGAATGTATGAGGATAAAATGTGAGTGGATGCTTACATGATAACTAAAGCATAACGAAAAATAATGTGTGCTTGTACCTCAAGGGGTACCTATTCACGATAAGCGGTATGTACATGTGAATGCTTATTAGTATGTACAAGAAAAATGGTTTTATATTTTTCAAAATTATTTTATAAAGTATAATATTTTTTTAATGAGAATATTTGTTTTTAAAAAAAGAAGTATTATTTTTTTGAATCAATAACTCAAGAACAGTCGATGGATTATTGAGCTGCAGAAATTCTCCCTTAGTGTCCTAATTAAGGTTCGACCTAATAAAGTTCATGTTCTAGGCCTGTAAATGCACGCTTAGACAGTATAACTTTCCTAATTCTTATTAAAGGTCACCAGAGCTTTGGCTCACTCCACTGCACATCGTTATGGATATGAGATAAAGCGAACAGACTCTAGCTAGAGTTTTCACAATAACTAACAAGGAAGTACATCTCCCTAGTCTTGCTACATAATCCCTCTATTTCTAAGTTTTCATAGACCCGGGTATAGGGCCCCTCTCGTTTTTTATGTTTGACCCACCTAATGTGTTGGGCTTAAAACAAAATGTCAATTTCCCTTTTTTATTTTTTTATTATAATTATTTTCCTAAAAATACTAAAACATAAACTATTTCAATTTTCTAGACTATTTGAAAGATTATTTATTTATTATTATTTCTTCTATTTATTATTTTTATTATTATTTATATATTTTTATTATCTACTTTTTTATTATTATATTTTTTAATTTTATATTTTTTTAATTTTATTTGTCCAGACAAAATTGGATGTTGACAATTAATAATAATAATAATAATAATATAATTGTGACATCCTATATTTTCATATAATAGTAACTATATTACATAGAAATCCTATAATAAAGATTATAAATATCTATACATTCATCAAAGCAGTTCAAAATGTACTTCTCTACATAAAATTTAATAAAAATATCTTCATATAGTCACAACATAAAATAAAATAAACTTTCTCCATCAGCTCTCTGAAGAGTCACACCTCCTCTGTTCACGTCTGACACACAATCATTGGGAATTTAAAAACAAAACAAACATTACACGAAAATAAGGGTAAGCTAGATAGTTTAAAAAGTATATAATCTAAATTAAATTTCTATCCTAGCCAGCCTGCAACACATTAGGCTTTCATAATTCATCTCATACATCACATTTTCATTATCATATTTATACCGTAACTTATCATACATACACGGACTCATGTACTAAGACACTCGTGCTTTGAATAAAATTCAGAAGTTTGCACCTGTCATATGAATCCCAGCTCTAAAATCCACACAACCCTCAACCTTAAATGAATCACATCAAACTCATATGATGGGGTTAATCGTTATGATCTAGTCCAAAAGACTTTTTTATTACACCGTAGCACAGTCATATGAACCTCCTTCGACTCTCACCACGTGGTAATCTTCATTTATATGATTTCAATCTACCACTAGATTCAGGATACCTCCTTCTAGACAAATCTACAAATAATACACATCCTAATCAATCACAACACGGGTATCTCCTTTCCCAAAGATACTATGCATCGATCACACACCACATCATTCACAAACATTGACACTACATCATACTATACATAAACATTCATTCCATTTAATTCAAATTCGTCCAATTCATATATAATAAAACAAATAATTACAATAACTATTAAAAACATTTAAACTAGCTTCCCTTACATGTATAGAGTAGAGATACTCAGAAGAGTTTTGAAAACCTAAAATCACGGGCAACCTAACCTATATTTGGGCAATGGACTAGCAGGGACTCATTCTGATGCCTTAGAGGACACACGAAAAATACCCCTACTAGGAACCAAATTGACCTAAAATTGACTCTGAGAAAGATAGGTAGAAAATAAACTTACTCCGTTCAAGAATATGATCTGACACTCTTACTCTACTAGACACTAGGAATCTAGGGGTGGCCTTCGATCATTAGTCTGATGAGGAAGGAAAGTAGAATTTTAGAGAGAATTAGAGAAAAGAGGAAGACCACTTCTTAGAGTAACAAAGGTTTCTTCTCTTCAATAATATATGGCTATTGAAACTCCTTCATTCCCTTGTATAACTTGGGTCATGAAATGATCAAGAAGCCTAGGATGTATTTTCATTCCCTCTTTTAGAAATTTTATCTCCAATATTCCCCTGCACCTTGTAATATGTAAGGAAAAAAGTAATAACAGTAGAAAATAAAACTAAATGTTTAGGAATTGAAAAGTCCATAGATTGTCTTATAGTGAGTACATTGTTTGATAAAGTGGAACTTTCTTTGTTTAGGATCAAACTATCACATATGGGTTCCACTTCTTTCTTTTCTTTTTCTCTCTTTTTTTATCATTTAGATTAGATCCTTATCCTATTCTTTATGCGATAATGATTTTAATGTCATCTTATGCCCCATGCATAGTAAAAAGTAAGTATTAGCAATCTCATGATGTATGACATTTATATCATTTTTCCATGGTCTTCCTAATAACAAATGGCTTGTTTCCATAGGCATAACATCACATAATTCATCACGAAATTTTAAAATGGAAAAGGATACAAGAACTTGTTTGGTCACTTGAAGTTCTCCATCTTCATTTAACCATTGTAACTTGTACGGTTTTGAATAAGGAATGGTGGAAAGCTTAAGTTCGTCCACCATCCTTTGACTTGTTACATTACTATAAATTCCTCCATCAACAATAAGAGTACATTTTCTATTCATGATTAGGCACCTTGAATGAAAAATATTTTTTCTTTGAGTTTGTTTCAAATATTTTTTGGCATGCCCAACCATGGGTCTAACCATTAATAAATCACACTCTTTATCACTTAAAGGTTTATTCACAAACAAGCTTAGGCCGAGTTCAAGAGGGGGAGAATTGAACTTTCAAAACTTTTTCGTGAAAATGCAGAGTATTAAAATTTGAATGAAATTTCTTTCTTGAAAATACTGATAAATGATATTAAGAGGTGCACAACAAAAGATCAATAAATTCCATCTCAGAATCACTCAATTGAAATAACTCATAGAACTGAAACAACAATTAGCAATTTCCTAGTATCACAGAAGCAATCAACTATATACAGTGCACACAATCAAGCAGTTCAGAGATAATCAAAATAACACTCAAAAACAGAAAGCAGTCAATTTAAAACAGAATGTAAATCAATTCAGTCAAGAAACAGTAAAAAACCATATTTAAAAATGAAAGCAATTTCTTGAATAGAATCACAGATCAAAACTACCCAAAAGTGATCAGAAGAACAACATTGAGAGTAAATTGAAGATCACTCACACGGTAAGATGGTCTAGATTAAAGATAGAACAAGAAACAACAATTAATTCAAGAAAACAGGTTCCCATAAATTCAATCAATTAAATAATGATTACAAATAACAGAAAGCACTCAAAAATAATCAAGAACAAATTCAGTCAATTATACAAATAAAATAACGGTTCCAAAAAATACAAAATAACTACAGCAGAATGAACAATCAACTGAGAACAATGAACAATTATGTAAGCACGACAACAAGTATAAAGAAGCATTCAAGAAGAGAGCAATAGAGATAAAAAACACCAAGAATTATATTGGTTCACCCTTCCTCAAGGGCTACGTCTAGCCCTCTGCAAACTAGTAAAGAGTTTCACTGTAAAGATCAACAAGATCAATTCACACAATACAAAACACCTTGCTCCCTGCAAGAAATCACTGCTCCCAACAACAAACAACCTATTGTACCCCACAACAAGTCAAAACAATGCAGAAACCCACTGCACAAACCCAATTACAAGACCCTATGTAATCTAGGTACAAACATTACTATTACAAATCACAAACCCACTGCAAAATGTAACCCGAAACACTCACAGTACAAGAATTATCAAAGATAGTACAAAATAGAAGTGCTTCTATACACAACAAAATACAAATGGTTTAAGAACAATATAGAAGACTTAGCTCTGGTTAAAAAACCAGTGTTGCACTAAACCCACTCAATTCAAAGCTCTAAGATTAAAGTTCTTGAGGTTCTTCTTGAAGAAAATCGAATGTAATGATTTCTCAAGGAGAAAGCACATGTCTCTCTCTTAGAAAATCATAATTGATCGCTCAAAAATCTTAAGAATGTTTTTTGTAAGTCAAAAATTTGTGCTCAACCAATTTATAAGAAAATTGGTTTTTAAAACTGTCAAATACTCAATCGATTATATCAATCATTCAATTGATTGATTTTCTGTGACTTATAAAATCCAGTAAGTTGTATTATGGAAAACAGTTTACTAATTCACTCTTTAAAATATGCTTTTAAAAATATGTTAAACCTCTTTTATTAATCAAAATAGATTTTGGAGCTTACTTTGAGTGATATCTTATGCAAGTCATGGTCTTATACCACAACCACTCTCTCACACACACCCAACCTACGTCCTAGACCAAAACTCCATCAAGCTCCATGACGGCTTCAAGTAATCCATTTCACTAGTTTTGATCATTGTAAACTTCATCATATTGTTGGCTTCATCAAATAACTTAGCATGTCTTGGTGTTAACAATCTCGCCCAATTTGATGAAGACAACCAAGTGTGTGTTGAGTTGCATTAAGTATGACCTGCACAAACTGCACTTTAAAATAGTTGATTAAAAATCTGTAATCTCAATAGGTTCAGAGTAAAATTAAACTGATTGAACTGAAAAATAGTTAATTATTTTTCTTCAGATTTTCCAAACCAATTTATCCAATCGTCACGTTAATGCTCCCCCATAGTTCGCTACTCATCATTAGACCTAATTTAGAATAGACAAACAATAGAACAACAAAGCTGGATAGCCCAACATTAGTACATCAGCAGTAGCAGAAGAAATAAAACAAAACCCAAAAGCACACAACTAAAATCAGCACACAACGATATCATGAGAAAGACACCATCCTAGACATTTTAATGCAAGAGACAACACACATACTTCTCCCCCTTTGAATTCATCAAAAGGAAGAGAATGGACCAACAAGATTTGCAATAGACACCCTAGTCGTCTGATCCAGAGAACATCATCCCAATCTTTGATTGAATGTCTTCAACTTGATTCTCAATGAACTAGAAGTGTATCTTGCAATATTGATGGTGACTTCTATTATCACTTTCCATGGTGTGTAACTGATTGACCATCATTTCCTTAAACCTTGAAAAGGTTTCTTGTCCTGGTGTTGTAGGAGTCTCACCCATATTAGCAAATTGTTCATAGTTCATTCTAGCTTCAGCAGTAGCCTCTGCATTGATAGCACTTGTGTCAATTCCTTCTTCTTCTTGAAACGCATTATCTTCATCTGCCTTACAGACCCATTTTCTATTATTCACTTTCTTTAACCAAATTTTGTTCAGAGTGATGGAAGAGATTTGATTCAGAGCCTTGACTTCCTCTACTACCTCTTCTTCGACATCAATCTCAAAGAACTCAATAAAACTGGAAATCAGCACAACATATGGAATACGATACTCTAGCTTTTTGTTGATCTTGAAAATATGCTCTCTTATAACATTCACCCAATTTTCCTTGGTTTTAGTCATGAAACAATACATCAGGATTAAGTCCTCCTCAGTTAAAACAACATGGTTGAATACTCTCAGTGTGAGAAGCCAGATCACTATGTAGGCCAGGATTCTTAGCGTAGCTGCCAGACCTCCAACAGAGAATCTCCTTGAAGCAGTGTTTTGATTCCTTAAGCAAGACTTATAAAACTGGACTTTGTTGAAGTCGCCCAGTTCAGAAGTGTTTCCTCTACTAACAACAATACCATTATTCCTCAATCTTGCAACTGCCAGCCAGACTTCATCATTTATCGCCATATCTACTCCTTTCACTTGGGAGTAGATTGTATCATCATCATACCACATATTAGTAAGAAAAACCTTCGCCAGGTCTGGATAAGTATTTCCAGACATTTTCAGAAACCTTTCCAACTTCTAAAATTTTAGAATATCTCTTACTTCATTAAGTTTTTCTATTTTGAGCCACTCCATGCTCAAGAACTTACGACTTATAATGGCTTTCCTGCTGTATCGCTGGTTGTAATCATCAATACTCTCTTGGTTCCCAACAAACCATCTCTCTAGATAGTCCGTTTCATTGTTGTCTTCAGAACTTGCTCGCTTGATAAAAGCCTTTTTTGTTCTTTTTCTAGGATTTGAACATGAGGCCATATTTCGAAGATAAGGTATGAAGATGGGGACTTTCTTTGGACACAAAACGAGCTAGTATGCAATATGTTGTGGCGTGTTTTTTAATGCATGCTAACACAGTATTTGAAGACCCGAATGTACACAAACAAACAAATGCAGTTCAAAGCTATTGATTGACAATAGGAAAAAATAGCTTTGCAGTTTGTTGAGATTCTACAATTAACAAATTGAGTAGAGATACTTAGCTTATGAGAATCTGTCATAAGCTTTCTAACTGTTGACTTCCAATGAGTTGATGCCAAGTGGCGCTGCATATCTTCTCCCTCTTCACATGTAAAGTTCGTGCATTTAGTCGTCATAGTCCATTCAAACTTCTCTTTGACTAGTTCAGTTGATTCAGAACGAGCTCCTTCCCAATGCTCTTTCTCCAGCTTGAGTTAATCAATGGATCATATTGCCAAGAAGATTTAAATTTAGTACATGCCAGCAGGTTAAACAATAATGAATTAATACTTGCATTCTCAATCAGATACAATATATTTAAATGAATTAAGAGTTTAAATGCAATGGATACTCTAATTGCCTATACCATGTACCCATAAAATTAGCTAAGACTCAATAAACCTTAACTGATTTAATTCACGTATTTAAAATCGATTATGCCCAATTCATTTCTCAGAAAAATTAAATCTTTCTTTATTAAGAGGCTTAGCGAAAAAAAAAAACAGCAAGTTGTTTCTCATAACCAACAAATTAAATTACACAATCACCATTATTTACATGGTCTCGTATTTCATTGTGTTTAGTTCTACAGTGTTGCACATGATTCTTTGTTAAATTTATTGCACTAGCATTGTCACACAGTAATGGAATTTTAGTAAGTTTTAGACTGAAATCACTTAGTTGTTGTTTGATCCATAAGCTCTGAGCACGACAGCTTCCAACAACTATGTATTCTGCTTTCGTTATTGAAAGAGCCACACACTCCTGCTTCTTACTATGCCAAGATATTAAACTGGATCTTAGTAAATGGCAGGTTGTACTTGTGATCTTCCTATCAAGTTTACAGCCTGCAAAATCTGAGTCAGAATAACCTACTAAATTTAAAGATACTTCACTGGGATACCATAAACCAACTTTTGTAGTTCCTTTCAAATATTTTAGAATTCTTTCTACTTCCATGAAATGTGATTCCTTGGGATTTGCTTGATATCTTGTGCAAAGACACATGCTAAACATTATATCTGGTCTGCTTGCAATAAGATAGAGAAGTGATCCAATCAGTCCTTTATATTTAGTTTGATCAACATTAGCTCCTTTCTCATCAGTATGCAAATAGCATCCACTAGCAATAGGTGTAGCTGCCTCCTTGCAGTTTTCCATATCAAATTTCTTCAATAATTTTATACAGTACTTGGATTGACTAAGAAAAGTTCCATGTTGGAATTGCTTGCAATCCTAGGAAATAATTGAGTTCTCCAATCATGGACATCTCAAATTCTCCCTGCATAGCTTTAACAAATTGGTCACACAAATTTTCATCAATTGCACCAAATATAATGTCATCAACATAAACTCGCACAAGAATAATATCAATACATGCTTTATTAATGAATAAAGTCTTATCTTTTTTTCCTCTCTCATAGTCTTAAGAAAGCAAGAAATTACTCAACCTCTCATACCACTGTCGAGGTGCTTGCTTCAAACCATATAATGTTAGCACCAAGGCTTGCTAAGTGATTTGAAGAAGCCAACAATATGATGAAGTCTAAATGGATCAAAGCTAGCAAAGGTGATTACTTGAAGTCATCATGGAACTTGATGGAGTTTTGGTCTAAGAGATAGGTTGGGTGTGTTTGAGAGAGTGAGGTTTTGGTATAAAACCATGAGTTGCATGAGATATCACTAGAAGTGAGCTCCAATTTATTTTGCTTAACAAATGAAGTTTACAAATTTTGAAAAACATTTTTAAAGTTGTCAACACCGAATCCGTAAATTGTTTTTCAAAAATCAACTTCTTGGATTTTCTTATAAGTCACAAAAAAATAATCGATTGAACGATTAACACAATCGATTGAGTTTTTGACAGATTTAAAAACTAGTTTTCTTATATAAGGACAAACATGTGTTTTCATAAGTACCTAAGTGAATTAAGCAATCAATTGTGATTTTTCATAGAGAGAAAAATGTGTGTACACATTGAGAACTAGTTACATTCTAATTTCTTCAAGAAAAACCTCAAGAACGTGAATCTTGGAGCCTTGCGTTGAGTGGGTTTCGTGCAATAGTGGTTCTAAACCTAAGCTATGTCTTCTACACTATTCTTAATCCTTTTTGTAATCTATTTTGTGTAGAACTACTTAAGTGTTCGTTCTGAATTGAATTTTCTTGTATTGTGAGCGATTTGATTACCCATATTGCATAGGGTTTGTAATTGGGTTTGTGAAGAAGGGTTTTGCATTGTTTGTACAACTGTTGCGAGGTGCAGTAGGTTGTTTATTGCTGGGAGTAGTGGTATCTTGCAGGTTGCAAGTGTTTTGTATTGTGTGAACTGATCTTTGTGATCTTTTTTAGTGGAACTCTTTGCTTGTTGGCAAAAGACTAGACGTAGCCCTTAAGGAAGGGTGAACCAGTATAAAATCTTTGTGTTCTTGATCTATCTTTTTCTCTTCTTGATCACTTTTCATATCTGTTGTTGCTCGCTCAATTAATTATTCTTCGTGCGTAATTGACTATTTGATCTGCTGGTATTTCCTTGAGTTTTCTGAAACTGTTATTTCTTTTGTATAATTGACTGAATTTGTTATTGATTACTTGAGTGCTTTTCGATACAAGTTCTCACTACGTAATTAATTGAATTTCTGGAAATCTGGTTTCGTGAAACATTTATTGTTTTGGTTCTGTTTATTAATCTGAATTTTCTTGGTGTGTGAGTAATCTTCAGTTTACTGTCAAAACTATTTATCTGATTGTTTTTGGGAAGTTCTGAAACACATTTCTATTCAACAAATTGCTTCTGCCTTTGTATTTGATATTTTTACTAATTGATTGTTTCTTGATTGATTTGGTTTACTTTCAGGCATTAGTCAATTTTTTTAACTGGTTATTGTTTCTAGCTATGAATTTATTATTTCTAAAGTTTTTGATTGTGTACATTATATTCAGTTGATTGCTTTTGTGATTCCAATAAATTGCTTATTGTTGTTTCAAGTTCTGTGAGTTATTTCAAGTGATTGATTCTGATTTGGAATCTATTGATCTTTTGTAGTGCACTTCTTAATATCATTTTTCAGTAGTTTCAATAAAGAAATTTTGTTCAATCTTTAATACTTTCCACTTTTTGCAAAAAGTTTTGAAAGTTCAATTCACCCCCTCTTGAACTAGGCCTAAACTTGTTTTACATATAATGCTTTCTTGAGCTTGAAGACATGATCTGGGTAGTTGTGGTCTTAAAATCCAGGAGGTTGACTCACACAGACTTCTTCATCAATATATCCATTAAGGAAAGCACTCTTGACATCCATCTGGTGTAATTTGAATCCATTCATACAAGCATATGCCAATAGTAGCCTCACTGCCTCCAATCTAGCCACGGGCGTATAAGTTTCTCCAAAGTCTATTCCCTCTTCTTGATTGTAACCTTTTGTAACCAATCTAGCTTTGTTCCTCACAATGACTCCTTGTTCATCCAATTTGTTCTTGAATACCCATTTGGTTCCAATTGCATTCATCTGCTTCGATCTGGGAACTAGTGTCTAAACTTCATTCCTTGTGAATTAATTTAGTACTTCATGCATTGCATTGATCCAGTTGTTGTCCTTTAGTGCATCAGCTATAGTTTAGGGTTCCACTTGTTGTTAGCACCAGTGGGTTGCTGGGAAGATTTGATGAAGCCAACCATGTGAAGAAGTTCAAGACCATGTGATCATATATGGAATGCAAGAAGATTTCCTGAAGATTGAAGAGCTCGGTCTAAAACCTAGGAGTGTGCGTTGTGTGTTAAGTTTGAGTTCAAATCAATGATACATGCAATCTTAATCAAGGATAAGCTCTATGAGTGTTTTCTGATTTAACAAAGGATTTGAAAAATCATTAAAATCAGAACTTGCATTTTGAATAACTGTTTTAACTAACTCGAGAAAAACAATTGGCTGTTGACAAAACCATCAATTGATTTCTAAGACAATTGTCTATAAATAGTTGGTGCGTTTTAGAAAACAAATACGAAAGCATTCTAAACATTTTTCTGAGCAAGAACATTGAGTTTTCAAAGAGAGAAAAAGCGCCTTCTTGTCTACTGATCAAGATCAATCAATCATTTTCATCAAGAATTGTTTTTTGGATTACTACTGGAGCTTTGAGTTGACTTAGACAGTTTCATCACTGATCTAATCATCAGACTAAGCCTTCTATACCCTTTCTTCATTACCTTTTGTAATCTATTGTATAGAAGTGCTTGTTTTGTTGTGTTTATGATAATTTTTTCATTGTACTGAAGTTTATTCTATTGTGAGTTACCTAGGTTGGTCATTCTGGTTGTATAGTGGGTTCTGTACAGGTTGTAACTTGCTGAGGGGATTAGCAAGGGGTTTTCTGGAATATACAGTGGAGTTTGTATAGTTCTGGGTTCTATTGTAGGTTAAGCAAATTGTTTGCTGAGGGGAGCAATTTATTCTTGCGGGTAGCAAGTGGTTGTTTTTCTGTAAACTGGTCTAGTTTGATCTTTTTATAGTGGAAATCCTTATTGTGGAGTAAGGGACTGGATGTAGCCCTTGAGAAAAGGTAAACCAGGATAAATCCTTGTGTCTTGATCTCTCTCTTGACTATTCTTGTTAAATCTTGTTCTGTTTCTTGAATTTTTCAGAATTGGTTAAACATTGCTAACTGATTAATTTCATCAACTTTCTGGAAACATTTTAAGTAACTTCTGAAAACATATAACACAATCTACTCTTGACAGATTTGAATTTGATTAATAAGTAGTATATTAGTTTGCTGTAAATCTGTTGTTTTCGCAACTTACTGGGTTCACTGTTCATCAGTCAGCTTTCCAGAAAAGTTAATCTTTCACAATTGTTGATTAAAGACAGCTTTCATACAGTAAACATAGTTTGTATTGTTTGATAAAAAGTTCTTTAACCAGTAATTCATTACAAACTTGAATCTGATATAATTCTTTGATTTCTTGAATTAATTTTCAAGAACTGTTTTTATTGTACACTGTGTTTTCAAGAACTGCATTCTAGTCTTAGTTTATTGTATTTGGTTGACTGGTATTGCGTTGAAACTGTTTTTGAACCTTTTTTGTTTGCTTTACATATCATCTTTATAAAAATAATTCATTCTCCAAACAGTTTGCGAAAAGTTTTCAAGTGTTCAATTCACGCCCCTCTTGAACTTGGCCAAAACATATTTTACACTTGTGATACAAAAGTCATGTGCTCACACAAATGATTTAAGGATCTTTTAGTTGATATTCCTTTCAAAACTTGACCAATGACATTGTCTAATGAAGGACTTTTGGGCACTCTCTACTCTCTTGGCAGTTCATAATTGATTATTTCTACACCAACTCCAGATTCAATCGATTAAATTTCTGGTTCAATTGATTGATTTTCTGGCAATTCACTAACTTTATTTTGGTTTACTCTGCAGTCTAGTATCAAAGTAACACTCAGAAATAGTAAGCAGTCAAGTTAAAACAGAATGTAAATCAATTCAGTCAAGAAATAGTAAAAACACCATATTTAAAAATAGAAGTAATTTGTTGAATAGAATCATAGATCAAGATTGCCCAAAAGTGATCAGAAGAACAATATTGATAGTAAATTGAAGAGCACTCACACAGCAAGATAATCCAGATTAAAGACAGAACAAGAAACAACAAATAATTCAAGAAAACAAGTTCCCAAAATTCAATCCATCAAATAGTGATTACAGATAACAGAAAGCACTCAAATATAATCAAAAACATATTCAGTCAATTATACAAATGAAATAACAATTCCAGAAAATACATAATAACTAAAGCAGAATGAACAATCAATTGAGAGCAATGAACAATTAAGTAAGCGCGATAACAAGTATATAAAGAAGAGTTCAAGAAGAGAGAAAGAGATATCAAGAACACCAAGAATTATACTAGTTCACCCTTCCTCAAGGGCTACGTCTAGTCCTCTGCCAACTAGCAAATAGTTTCACTATAAAGATCAACAAGATTAGTTCACACAATACAAAACACCTTGCTTCCCGCAAGATACCACTGCTCCCAACAACAAACAACCTATTGTACCCCACAATAAGTCAAAACAATGCAGAAACCCACTGCACAAACCCAATTACAAGACCCTATGTAATATGGGTACAAACCTCACTGTTATAGATCACAAACCCACGACAAAATGTAACCTGAAACACTCACAATACAAGAATTATCAAAGATAGTACAAAACAAAAGTGCTTCTATACACAACAAAATACAAATGGTTTAAGAACATTATAGAAGACTTAGTTGTGGTGCAAAACCAGTGTTGCACTAAACCCACTCAATTCAAAGCTCCAAGATTAAAGTTCTTGAGGTTCTTCTTGAAGAAAATCGAATGTAATGAGTTCTCAAGGTGAAACCACGTGTTTCTCTCTTAGAGAAATCACAATTGATCGCTCAAAAATCTTAAGAATGTTTTTTGTAAGTCAAAAATTTGTGCTCAACCAATTTATAAGAAAACTAGTTTTTTAAAATTGTCAAAAACTCAATCGATTGTATCAATCATTCAATTGATTGATTTTTCTATGACTTATAAAATCCAGTAAGTTGTATTCTGAAAAATAGTTTATTGATTTACTCTTTAAAATATGTTTTTCAAAATATGTTAAACCTCATTTGTTAATTTTGGAGCTTACTTTGAGTGATATCTTATGCAACTCATGGTTTTATACCAAAATCACACTCTCACATACACACCCAACCTAAGTCTTAGACCAAAACTCCATTAAGGTCCATGATGGCTTCAAGTAATCCATTTTGCTATGTTTGATCATTGTAGACTTCATCATATTGTTGGCTTCATCAAATAACTTAACATGTCTTGGTGCTAACATTTATAAGAAGAAGATGAAGAATGTAGTAAACTTACTTTTTCATCATCTTTTAACAACCCAACCCTTTTGTTTGCACAATCTAAAGCAATATGGCCATAACCAAAATATTTAAAAAATTTCATTTTTCCTATGCTTTCTTGAAAATTGGGTTTGGATGAAAAAGATGAAGAAGAAGTTTTGTTTTTTCAAGAAGAAGATGAAAAGTGAAGGATTTTAGAAGGTGAAGCAGAAGCATTTTTATACTCTTTAAAGAGAAAGAGTTTTTAAAATCCTTTTAAGGAAGAAGAATGAGAGAGTTTAGAATACTTACCTTGATCTGCCTTTTCCTCTTCCTTCTTAACCTTAGTTGAAGCATTTCAAGTGGTGTATTTTTCAAAAACATATCCCCTTTCTATCTAATTTTCCACCATGGGAGCTTGTTGGAAATTTTCCTTCAAAGAATAATGGTGCAACAATTTTACCTCCTCTTTGATGTGTTTGTTTAGGCCATTTTAAAATATAGTCATTTTTCTCTTACATTGTCCTCCAAGTCACATTTGATAACAACTATTTCCATCTCTTTATAATATTGTTCAACACTTTTAGACCATTGCCTTAACCTTAGAAGTTGACGAATCAAATCCTTCTTTTCATGTAAAGGCATGAATCTCTTACTCCATTTCTCATGTCCACCTTTATGATGGTGTCTTCATTCTCTTTTTGGTGGGTAGATATCTTCCAAATCACTCTCAAAATGAGTAAAAAAAAATCAAACATCTTTTAACAATTTACAAATGACACATTCTCTTTCTATATTGTATAGAAGACAATTTTTCCTAAGCACTAAGAAGCTAATAAAAGATTAAAGGCTTATATGATCACATGTATGCTCATCCGTTAAACAAATTGTCATCAGGCTTCATAAGCATGTAATAGCTTATTTGTAAGAGTTATAAAAAGATTATTTTGTGACGTAATGCTTTAGTTTTTGTCCTTTGTGTTAGTTCTTTTATAAAGATATTTAACTTTATATTAACATTTTTCTATAGAGCACTTTTTGTATAGGTGAAGGCCAAACATTTTTTAACAATTATATATATGTTGTATTAATCGTACTAAAACAAGCATACAATGCTTAAGAGTAGGTTGTGTGAATATTAAGATTTACTTTGTAATCTATTATATTTCACTTTTTAGGATAGACAATCTTCCATGTGTTCAATGTTGTAAATTTTGAAATCTTCCATGATTGTCGAATCTTGACATAAGCCTCTAATACTTTTAGATTTTTTGAATCTAATGATTCTTTGTGGTGTGTTCCAAAGATCCATTATTAAAAGAATGAGAAATAACATGTTTTAAGAATATTTGGGTTCAATTAAAAGAGATAATGATAGTATTGATTGAGATAATAGGTAACTTGAGTACCAATAAAGATTTAAGAATATGCAATAAGACAATTATAAAAATTATTAGGACATATTGAATTAGTTAGGACATGAGTTATGAAATGAGAAAATAATCTTTTATAAATTTGATATTATATGATAATGCTAGCATATAATGTTTCCCTTATTTTATTGATTATGTCGTATATATTATTTGCTAATTAATTGAATAGTAAAAAATGCATTTATTTTTTAACTTATATAGTAGGACAGGAAAAATAAAAGTAAAGACACAAAGTTCACAAAAATATTAAAGTTTAATGGTACAAAAACGTAATTAGGCCAAAAGAAAATTTAAGAAAAATAAAATTTTAAGAACGATAAAAATCAAATCAAATAAGTACCAAACTAAAATATTCCTATTTTATGGGGTTCAAAGTGTTAGTTATCATTAAAAGTACTTATAATTTTTCTGAAAATAAAGTAGGTTTAGTTATGTTTTAGTCCCAAAAATTAAGAATAATGATAATTTTAGTCCTAAAATTTGAAATACTTCTCTTAGTTCCCAATTTTGAAATAATACCGTTTTAGTACTGAGGAATTGAAGTATTATTTTTTAATTTTGAGAGATTTTTTTAAATTAGTGGAACAAAACTAGAATTATCCGAATTTTAGAACCAAAAATACCTTCTAAATATATATTAAGTTAAAAACATTGTTTAATATTAGTTAGAAGTTTGGCCAAGATAACTCCAACCCCATTGTACGCAGAAATATTTGAGGGAAAAGTTTATACGCAATCTCACCTCACCATTGTATACTGAAATATTCAATGAAAAACTTACATATGTTAGAACTATTTTCCAATCCTAACAAAAACTTTAAGTCGATAATATATAATATATTTACGAAGTGTAAAATTTGAAAGTTAAACTAGATTGATTATTAAAATGATTATGCATGTTGGCAAGTTATGTCCAACGCCCCTTTGACCGAATTATAAGACGGCGGTAACAGCGGTCGCTCAAGTCTCACGCTGTCTCTTTAATGACCTCGACCGGACAACTTCCTCTCTCTTTCTTTCTTTATTATTTTTTATTTTTCATAATTTTCTTTCCTTTACTTTTCTTTTTCCTTTCTTTCTCGTCCTTTCACTTCTGGAACGTATGGACAAATCTCCCCCCTTCATTTTGGACCAAGAAAACAAAAGTCCCACTTCCCTTCCTATTTCATTTTATTCATATAATAATAATAATACCGTTTTTTCTTTTTATCCACAATTTCAGTTTGTATAGTTGTTTTAACCCTTATTATTATAATTATAATTTTTATTTTTATTTCCCTTCCCTCTGAATCTACTTTTCCTTCTCTATTCCCGTTCAACCCACGCGTCCAACCTTGCACTTTCAATTTTCTGTTCCAACAGAAGAGGGAATTGATTAATTGTCTCTCAGGTAATCAACCACCCTTCTCATGCTTTCGCGCTTCCCAATGTACCCTCCTACACATTGCATTTTGACTTCAATTCAATTTTTTAATTTTGTTTTCTGCAATGGTTTAGTTGGATCGGTCTTGCGGGTTCAATTTTCTTGCAAACATAGCAGATCTGGGTTCTTCAAGGTTAGGAGCTGCATTTTTGGTTTTTCTTTCCTTTTGATTGTTTTGTCTCAATGAAATGCTGAAAGATCCGAAGATCGAGGGAGTTACATTGTTTCATTATTCCCTCAATTGGTTAGATTTTGTGTTCCCTTGTAAAAGGAAAGTTATTTTTTTTTTCAGTGCACAAAAAATAGTCTTACTTTTTATGGGGTGAAGTTGAATCTATTGGGCTTGTGTTTTCTGATGGAAGTTTATGTATTTCGTGCTATCCCTTTATTCCCTTCACCCCTTTATAAGCTTCATTAATTTTACACATAGATCTCCGAAGTATTAGTAGTTAATAATATTGTTGAAGATGTGGATTTTGATTTGGTTGTTTGATTTTTGTGTTTGGTGGTGACACAGGAGTATTGTTGTCCTGACTCTTGGTGTCTAGAAGAAAGGCTGTTTTCCTTTCTACCCGTATTTTACATGGTGTGCAGAGTTTGAGAACTAACATCTGATAGACGGAGTGCCGGAAATTTTTTTTCTGCTGCATGTGGTTTCTCCTTCGTGGTGCAACACCATTTTATTCATGGGGGAGTGGATTGTTGGAGCTTTCATCAACCTCTTTGGAAGTATTGCAATAAACTTTGGGACCAATCTTCTCAAATTAGGGCATAATGAGGTATGTCTGAAGTATTTTTTATGGTTGGAACCGTTTGTTAAGTACGTCTATTTTTACTATAGTCATGTTTCTGTCTATTTTAACTTTGCTATTGTATTCCTTTTCAGATTTTAGCTGACTTGATAAATATTTACTGAAGTGATATTCGTGTATCTTTTTTGTATTCATCTGTATCTTGTTACATAATTGTTTTGGATATTGTATGCATGCTTTTTTGGGTTAGGGACTTAAGTTATTATATTGAAGCACTGAAACTTATATATAATTCCATCTGATTCTGAGTTTAAGAGTTGTTTAGTTTCGTGACATATTACATCTTTGAGTGTCAATATTAACCTGCAATATGTACTACTATTTCTCGAAAGTTGCAATTTGCGGTATCAAATTATTTAGGAAACCTAAATTTTATTTTTCTTTTGCAGAGAGAAAGACATTTACATGGAAGTGATGGGGTAAACGGAAAGATGACTTTGAAGCCTATTATATATTTCCAGAGTTGGAGAATTGGTATATTCCAATGGCATTTTTATATGGGTTTTGCTCCTTTTATCTGGGTGGCTGGTTCCTGATTTTAGCTTTCATTGCAGGTATCGTATTTTTCTTTCTTGGAAATTGCCTTAATTTCATTTCCTTTGGATATGCTGCTCAGGTACGTTTTCCATGATGTCATTGGGATTTTTTGTTCAGTAACATATTGTGTAGTTTTATGATAGTATGTAGTAGTCTTGTACTTCTTTTGTTTGGTTGGATGTAGTAAAGTTTGCAATTTCTTTTGCTTGATTTTGATGATGTATTTCCACTTATTGTGATTACTTATTCTTAATCTTCTATGTGATGTGCAGTCACTTCTTGCCGCACTTGGTTCTGTTCAGTTTGTATCTAACATTGCCTTCGCTTACTTTGTCCTGAATAAAATGGTGACAGTCAAGTATGTTAAATTTGAACTGAGACGCTTAACTTTGCTTTTTTCACCAACTCTATTTTAGTGATGAGAATTCTTGTGGGTTAATTGGTGGACTTTCATCAGGGTACTGGTTGCGACTGCTTTCATTGTTCTTGGAAATGTTTTTCTAGTTGCTTTTGGCAATCACCAATCGCCAGGTATGTAACATTTGTCTAGTTCAATTAAACCTTTACTCTTCTAAGTATACGTGTGGAAACAATGTTAATTAATAGGAAGCTGATAGGTTACGGTATTAAGTATTATTTGCAATCAAATAAATAAATTGTTAATTTGGTAAACGGTAACTAGGCTTTGTATGTCGAAAAGGTAAGAAGCATTTTATGCTAGGCTTTTATATGTGGCAACTTAATTTGATTTTTTGTTTAATATGTTCTCTATGCTTACTGAATGTTAAGCAATTGAATCATATTATAAGTCAATTTTCTTGAAGATATGATTTGATTACATTAAATAGGGAAATATGAAGTCATTTGATTACATCAAATAGGGAAATATATTAGCAAATATTTCGCATTATTAATTATTGATTTTATCCTTCTAATTGTATATCTTCTTCATTGTAAAAAACGTGTATACTACACACAATTATAAGTAATCCTTTCAATATGGTATCAGAGAGATACCATCCTCCGGGGCCTGTTTTGTCACTAATTCGTTGTTTGGTCATGACTTTTTCCTGGACGCATTGACCCTGACTGTGTCACTCTTTCACTCGCGGGTAAACAATATTCGATGCAGCATTTTTGCTCTCCTGCAGCCACTGTGCTTTCTGGCACTCGCTGTGTCTTTCGAGCATTTTTGCTCGCCAGCAGCCTCTGCACCCTTCTAGCACTTTTGCTTTTTGGCAATCCCCACATTCTCTGAGCATTTTTTGCTCTTGATATCCAACACACTGTCTGTGCTCTCTTGCAGTTGCTGCACATTTTTGCTCTCCTGCAATTGTCTTGCCTTTGACCATTTTTTCTCCTTGGTAGCTGCTATGCCCTTCAAGCATTTTTTGCTCTCTAATAGTTCTTGTTCTTCTGACCCCTTTTGCTCTCCGGAAGCCACTGCATTCCCCGAACATTTTTTTGCACTCTAGCAGCCACTGCAGCATCCTTTGAGCATAGTTTACTCTCCGGCAGCTGCTACATCCTCTGACTCTAATGCGACTATGATTGAAGCTGTCCTTTTATGGCAACCACTACGCTGTTTGAGTCACAATCTATGAAGCTCGAACACATCAATGGAAAGCTATTTCCTCACTTCTGACGTGCTATGGGTGCGTGCATGACACAGTGTCACACACCTTAGCTTGGGCTGGAAGCAGCCCAATCCTTGGACATTTCAGAAGTGATGCGGCCCAGTTTTTGTGTTCTGTGTTATGTCGCCATATGCCACAAGCTCCTGGCAAGTCATCTTCACACACTTGCACCAAACTGATGCTTGAAGATTTAACATTATTAACTTTGTTAACTCCAGCAATCAATTCACTGACATGTTCGTTAAAACTCTGGACGGGTCTTGTGTTGATCACATTAGTAATAAGTTTGACTCATGATACACATGTTCTAGCTTGAGGGGAGTATAAAGATATGATTTGATTATATTAAAAAAAAGGGAAAAATTATATAGTATAGGGAAATATTTTAGCAAATATTTCTCATTATTAATTATTGATTTTATTCCCTATTGTTGAATCTCTTCTTTATTATGAATAAGAATGTCATGTATGTACTCTACACGCAATTTACAAATCCTTTAAATAGATTTCAGTGTTGCAAACTAATTTTGGTTAAGTACTTGCTTTTCAGTTTATACGCCAGAGCAGTTGACGGAAAAATATACCAATATTGCATTCCTTCTATACCTTCTAGCTTTGATCTCAATTGTTGCGTTGCATCACTCCATCTACAAGTAATTTATAGGATTTAAATATTCGTTGCTAGTTTAATGAAACGGTTGTTCTTCTTTGTAATTAACACGTGGAGTATGCAGGAGAGGAGAACTTCTGCTCGCAGTATCAGGACATGACCTCAGACCCTATTGGAGCATGCTACTGCCCTTCTCATATGCCGTAGTTTCGGGTGCCGTGGGTTCATGCTCAGTGTTGTTTGCTAAATCGCTGTAAGTGAGCTACTCCAACACGTTGCCATGCTTAATGACACAATAGCCATGTACTTTGGACCTAATGTTTACTTTTTTGCAGTTCTAACCTATTACGACTGGCTATGTCCAATGGTTATCAGTTGCATAGCTGGTTCACATATTCCATGCTTCTTTTATTTTTTAGTACTGCTGGATTTTGGGTAAGGTTTTTTCTTGGGTAGTGATTTTTTATTTCACTTTTTCAATTCTTTGAAGTTAAGTGATGACAAATGCGAATGCTAACCCAATCCGTTTAATTTGTGCAGATGACCAGGTTGAATGAAGGGCTGTCATTGTTTGATGCAATTCTTATTGTTCCTATGTTTCAGATAGCATGGACTTTCTTCTCAATCTGTACAGGATTTATATATTTTCAGGAATATCAGGTACTTTCTCTTTCACATGATACACACAAGTAGCATTTGCTTTGCACAGGCACTCGTGGAAGTTTTAATTATATTGTTGAAGATTAATAACTAAATATCAACTCCTACTTTGATTGAATGGAGTCACTTGAGTGTATATTTCAGAAAATCCAATCTGTTACATCGTTTAGAAAACACCATGGGTTCAACAATCAACAAACAAAACCAGACCTAGTCTAGATAATGTAAGTCAATCTCAGATAATTAACTTAATCATGCTTCTATGTACATTTCTAAGTTGTGAAGAAGTGGTATGTCAGTGTAACTGCTTGTCAGTTTCAATCTCTTGTCACATTTATTAACTGGTTTTTCTGTAAGGTCTAGACCTAATGAAATTTCCCATCTAGTTTACAGAAGTTTCTCTCATTCTTCAACAAAACAAGAAATTAATCTTCTGTTTTTACTTGTTGAGCTTGTTTGAGCCATGGGACTTCGTAGGAACAATGTGCATTTCTAACTTCTAAAATTACAGCAGATAATACATGAAAATCTGAGCAAATTAAATAAAACAGAAACTAAGGAGGAATATATTGCAAGGTAGTTAACAGCGAAATTTTACTTGTATTGGGAGATCTTGGGATCTTAGCAATGATTGTAGGATCCTACAAAATTCAAAAACTCAAACACAGATAATAACATAAATAAGGAAAGAGGACATTTCAGTTCAGTTCAGCGGCAGCTGGGTTTTCCCTATACCCAGGGATCTAGACTTTTGAAGAGAATAGGAAACCAGAACACCCAGCTGCCAGCAAAAGACAGGTGAACAAGTGAACCAGCCAGCAAACTCAGCAAACGAAGGTGCAGAGGAGAACAACCATGGAAAAGATGTAGATGGATGGGAAAGAGATTCAGCATTGATGGAGTTTTCAGCTTGGAATGGTTGAAAATGGGGGTAAAACATGCCAATTTGGGGTTCAGAACCTGGGTATTTTGGGTTGCAAAACTGGTAGCAGGTCAAAGTCCTCAATGAACTATTTCAGGTGGTTTGGTTGCAAGCTCCCAGCTATCCTATGAGCTTGCACTGTGATGTCACCCAATCTCACCAAATTGCAACTGAGATCCAGATCGCTCATGGCAGTGAAAACCTTGTGCAAATTACAAATTGTAAAATATAAATACGAAATAATACAATCTTAGCATCATGGGATGGTGAACTATGGGTATGTTTGGGATAAACGTTGGGTAACCAACTTACTTACGTGCTTATTGAATAAGTAAACATTCATATCAAAAGAATATAGGAAGCAAAAATAAAATAAGTTTCTCTAAGTTCAAATTAACTAATGCACAAGTTAAAATTCAGCTTCTGGAGAATCTAATATAAGAAAGCTTCTAGAATGAGCTTATGTATAAACTAATTTTAGTTTATGCAAATTTATTTATTTTATTCGTTAAGTGTTTATCGAAGAAATTCATCTAAAGAAGGCTCATGTGTAGGTTGTTTCTTTAATTGGAAAGAAATAGGGTTAAGCTTCTTTTACGTAAGTTGTAAGCTGTTCTCTCTAATATATATCTCTCTATCTATATATATATGTATATATATATATATATATATATATATATATATATATATATATATATATATATATATATATA
>Ga0099825_1001075_pt1 | contig 33556 bp, 35 predicted proteins | sample SiratroredBW_FD_76838 | JGI IMG/M metagenome (GOLD analysis project Ga0099825, IMG submission 76838) | Root nodule microbial communities of legume samples collected from California, USA - Siratro red BW | ecosystem: Host-associated > Plants > Roots > Nodule | place: USA: California | collected...
AAAATTATATATATATATATATATATATATATATAAAAATATAAAATTTTATATATATATATTATTATATAAAATATTTATATATAAAAATATATAATATAAAATATAAAATTTATAAAAATATATATATATATAATTTTATAATTTTATATTATATATACACAAATAATATATATATGTGTATTTTATTCCCTACACTTTTAACTGATTTTTATTTTATATTTTTATATATATATATATATATATATATATATATATATATATATATATAATATTTATAAGTTATTTCAAAAAAATTATTAAACTAAAAACATCACAAATACTTGACACAGTTGCAAACACATCATCTAATACACCTAAAACTATGTTTGATCTTAAATGACAATCTACATAGAATCTAGACTCACTACATTTTAAATTTAGGCCATCTACATCTCAGTTTTATAAATTACAAGTTTCAACTACTAATTTTTAATATTTTTAAATTCTTTAACTATTAGATATGTAAAATAATTTTTAATATTTTTAAATTCTATATTTATTTTATAAACCACATACATCATTAGTGAAAAATGATATGTTTTAGACAAATAAGACAAAAATATCTCCAATTACCTATAAAATAGTATAAGTAATTTTGACCTAGTGTAATGAATTTACCTATAAAATAGTATAGGTAATTTTGTTTGCCTTTTGATATCATGCACACTTTTAATTGCGCTGTTGAAATGTTGGTTCAACCCCAGCTATGGAATTTTTATTTTTGCTAAATGAAATCTTTTAATTCGGATAATGTTTTTTATTTCTATCAAACTTCTTTTCTTTATTTTTTATCTTTATAAAATTTTAAATTGGATGAATTATTATACCTATAATTTAATTCAATGGTATACAAATCAATTTCAATCCACTCTAATGTTAGTATTATTTTTTCTAAAATGAAATCCTTTATGTAAATATATATATTTTTCTAGTAATCTCTAAAATATTCAACGGAAATATGCAATCCATTTTAACTTAAATAGTTTTAGTTTGGATAATGTTTTTTATTTTTATCAATTGGTAAAAAGTACGTGGAAATGTAAAGTTAAATAAGAATTTGAGATGCAGTAAGTTAAAATAATAATAAAAGTTTAGAGACACTATAGGAAAATCATTAAATAGCAGGGGCTAAAAGCCCACACAAAACACCCAAAATCCACACATATGCGTGGGTATAATGTGGGGAAGAGACCCACGTTAGGTTGGTTGACGCAAAGTCAAGGTTGCTCAGGTGGAGGCTACCTTGCGTGGGCTACACCCACACAAGCTAACGCTTAGTTAAATATAATAAAGCATGTGTGGGCCAGACCCACGTAGAAGTTGCAGAAACTTGCGGAGGCTAGACCCACGCTTTAAATGCAATCATGAGGGTTGCGTGGGATAAGCCCTCACAATGTAGATTATTAATATTTTATTAGGTAGAGTTTGCAGGGGCCTGGCCCAAGCTTATAATAAAATAAATAATTTATTTTAAAGCTTGCGTGGGTTTGGCCCTCACATTAATCAGAAAAATAATATATTATTTTTATTATTGCGTGGGCTTGAACCTTGCACGATGTGAAATATTAAATATTTAATTATCATTAGCGTGGGCTTAGCCCAAGTAAACAATAAATTAAAAAAATTAAAAATTTGAAAACTAAATGTTGAAAATTAGAAAATATCCACCAACATCAGAAAATATCCATTAAAACGTAGAACTCCATTATAGTCCATTTTAAAGATACTAAATTAGTCCATTGAAATACTAAACTGCAATGTCTACAAATAAAAATACTATTATAAAACAAAATAAAAAAAGACACGTAGGACATATATGTAGAACTCATGGAAGGGGCTGGTAGTCATGAGCTTCATCATGGTGGCAAGCTGTTGCTGCATGAGCTTCATCTGGTCCTGTATGAGCTTCATCTGTTCCTTGCTTCATTTAGTTTGTTTTGAAATCACTTTTCTCGGGCCATCTGAGTAATCAGTGGCAGTAGCAACGAATGATAACTGAGTGAGGGAAGACACTCCTTGGCGGTAGTTAGCAGAAAGTCTGTTGTGCCATAAACTCGACCTCTACTCTTTCCTCCAACAACCTCCTTCCAAGCTTGAAGCTTGGTTGCTGAATCTAGCTGGGGAGCATCAGTGTTGGAACCTGATGAACTTTCTGATTGTATGACCCTCAATTGATGATGATAATTTTCCTACACAATGATTATAACATCGAAATGTTAGAAAATTAGATAAAAAAATTAAGAATGGATTAAAGAAAATTTTAAGATTAAACTTAGAAGTCTCGCGTGAGCGAGTATCAACCCATAGACCCTTCTTGTTCTTGTGAGTGACCATAAACAACTGACCAGGTTCAACTGGATGACCATTTTTATGTTCCTACAGAGATTGTATAAGAAAGAAAACTCATTTTTAAAAAAATTAAACTAAATAATATGTAGTAAAGTTAGTCAGAATACTTACCAGATCCAGTACAATGTCCAAATGTGATTTACGACTAGATGAATGCAATGCTCCACCCCAACCAGTATTCCGATTAATCTTATTTTGCGATGACTGTTCTTTAAACTTTTGGATATCCCAATACCTTAACAGTTCAACCCATGCTTCCTCACCCATCTATGTAGGTCAAGAGCCCCGTGCCCTTGCTTTGGTCAAGATGTCAGAAAGTCTTCTTCTGACTTTTGACTCGTAGACCTTCCTGATCTGCCACTCATCCTGCGGGGCCAAGTCACTCTACTCTATAAAAAGGAAAAATACATAAGTTAATATCATGTTAGTGAAAATTATTTCATTAGAGCGATATATGATAGTTAAATAAAGTTACTTTAAAGTCAGTTCACCACTTCAGCTGGTTGTCCTCAGTCATGGCATCATAATTATAGAAGGATCCCCTAAATGATGACCTGATGCAGTGCCCGATAGCCTCAACAACATGTTGATTTGGGGTCCAACTATAAAATATAGAAATAGATTTATTAACCATTCACTTTAGAAAGAATGAACTAAAATGTAAATATAATATAATATTACTTACCCTTTACCCAAAGGCTTGATTATGACCCTTCCACTAGGATCGTAGCGAGGTTCCTACGTAGGCAACTCGTGGTCGGAAATAGTAGCTGTAGCATGGTCACCATCATCACTTGGTGGCTGCACTGAGGAAGGTGAGGTGTGGGGCATAAAGGGAGGAATGAAAGAAGGGGAAAACGGAGCAGGAGTGGGTTGGGGTGGTAAAGTGAAACTCGGATAGAGTGGGGCAGTGGAAGTGTGGTAGACATAAGGAACAGAGGACGAGGGGCTCGGTAGACCAGCAATGTGGTGGGCTATACCAGCATATGAGACCGGGTGTGCTGCAACATATGGTGATGAGGTGTGTATCAGTGGATCACTAATGGGGGGATGAGGGGGTGATGGAACGTAAGGATGGTAGGGTGATAAGGTCGAAGGAAGGGGAGAAAGTCTAAATGCTTGGTGGGAGAAGGATGGGATGGAGGAAGACAAATTTGATGAGTGAGTGGAGGATGAGGGCAAGGAGGAAGACGGGGTGGAGGAATGGGAACCATGTGGGCTCCCATAAGACAATGGTGATAGCCCGAAATAAGGAATTCTTCCCAGGTCTATAGCAAGCTCACCAACAAAGATGTGGGAACTCCACGTCTAGGTTGGCCACATCGAACAATGGAACCATCTCTACCCCTAGTCCTAACCATTTTTCCTGAAAAATGATTAATGTAATATTAGTGTAATTATAGAAATATGACATGTTAGGCGTAACTTAGTATATAAAAATGTTTATACGTTAGACATCATTGTCATTAAAGTTTGAATTTTCATCATTGTTGTTGTCATTTTCTTGATCTTCTTCTTCTGAGAGGTTGATATCTTCATCTATGTCATGAACAAGTGCTTCAATATGATCATCATCAACTTCTTCAATGATGGAGGTGTCAGCTAAACCTTGAAATTGTCCAATTCTTTTAATTGGTAACACAATAGGGATCTCATCAGCTTGATATGGCAATTCATCTTCGATGTGGTCAACTTGAACATGTTCTCAGGATTTTGTTGTGATTGCAACGCACCACCCACGAAGGTTCTTACATATGTTTGGGTAATTGACAAAATAAGTTTGTCTTGCTTTTTGTGGAAGTATAAATGAATCATACAAAGCATATCTTCCACTTAACTTTATTTCGACAATATTATATTGAGAATGATATCTCCTCCCAACATTGATTGTAGGATCAAACCATTGACAATAAAAAAGGGGAATCTTCTTAGTGAGGCCAAGATACTCTAATTCATAAATGTGATGAATTATACCGTAAAAGTCATCTTGTGCTCCATCTGTAACACCTTTAACATACAAACCACTGTTTGTTGTTTTTTTACCATGAGTCCATAGGTTTGTATCAAACTTATACCCGTTAACAAAATACATATTCCATGATGTGGCCTTTGAATTTGGTCCCCAAGCCAATGCCTTCAAGTTTGGATCAATTGTCTCATTCATTTCATAGTTAACCTATAAGATAGTAATGAAAGAAAATAACTCAATTATTTATAGGGTTTAGGTAAAATAAGACCATTGAGGGCCCTAAATTCACTTAGATAATGCTTGAACCATTCAGGAAAATTGGTATGTATAAATGTTAAGGCATGTTGGTCATTGATAGAGTACATTTGTAAGAACAATCTTGACAAAGACATTCACGCAGTTAGCAAAATACTAAGATATCATAATTGAGTTGAAATTAGGAGGAATTTAACTTACTCCAGTATGGGTTTAACCTTGTTGCAATTAATAAGGATATGAACATGGGCAGATTGAAATTCTTTATCTGTGAGCCAATGATCTTTGGCGGCTCCACTTGGACGTCCACATGTATTAAAAACTGACAATGTGTTATGCACTTCATTATCTAAATCCTGTCGAGGATCATTTCTCAAAGTTGTATTTCCCAACAAGCTCACACTCTTGAAATAATGAGAGCAGAAATATGTTATTTCTTGATGTAAGTAGAATGCACAAATTGATCCTTCTACATGTGCCAAATTACCCACTGATCTTTTTGCATCTCTCATTAACCTACAACAGAGAAAATTGTGAGATGTCGTAAAAAAATGTTTGATATTGAAATTAAGATGTCACTCGTTACCTTTCAAAGGGATACATCCACCGATTGTGAACAAGACCACAAGTAATACTTCCATAGGTAGATGAATGACAAGGTGTTCCATTGAATAAAAAAAAAACAGGGAGGGAATATTCTTTCTAACTTACATAGGATGATTGGTATATTTTCTTGCATTCTAACAACGTCATCCGTTCTTAATGTATTAGAGCATAAGTCTTTAAAAAATTGACTTAATTCAGCAAGGACACTCCATACAAAGTCTGGTAATGACCGAAAAGCAATTGGAAGTAAACACTCCATAAAAATGTGGCAGTCATGACTTTTCATCCCATGCAAAGTTCCTTTTTCAGGATTTGCACACCTTGCAATATTAGAAGCATATCCATCTGGCATCCTCAATTCGGTCATCTATTTATAAATATATTTCACATCTTTCGGTGAGAAGGTGTAGTTGGCCTTTGGCTTTGCTAATTTTCCATTTGGTAACTACATCAACTCTAAGTCTCCCTGAACACACAACTCAGCGAGATCCAATCTAGCCTTGTGGTTGTCCTTTGTTTTGCCTTTAATATCTATCACAGTATTAAAGACATTGTTAAAAAAATTCTTCTCTATATGCATGACATCGAGGTTGTGCCTTAAGAGATTATGCTTCCAATATGGAAGATCCCAAAATATAGGTCGTTTAGTCCAATTGTGAAGATAACACTAGTGTAATAAATTTAACAAAGAATCCTATACAATATTCCATAACTAAGCATATTAAAATATGCCACCATTTTATTAGAGATCATGTAATTAATGGTGATTGTGTAATTCAGTTTGTTAGTTCTGAGAATCAATTAGTTGATTTGTTTACAAAACCTCTTCATAAAGAGAGATTTAATTTTCTTATAAATGAATGGGGAATTATTGATTTCAAAACTATTTGAAAATTGAATCAACTCATAAATTTATTAATTTTTGGTTATATTTTTGTTATTGATCAAATCAATTAAAACAATTTATTGAGCCTTGATTGAATTTATTAGAATTAACATAAATTCTGATTCTGCATAAATATTGTTCAATTGATTGGAACGAGATTCTCAATCAACTTGGAAAATTTGAATAAATGTGAGGACAATAATTGAAAGCTCAACCAAGCTGAGGTGACACCAATGGTAGAGCAGGACATGTGAAGAGAGATAAATTTGAAAGCTCCACGTGTCATGTGCTAATTGAGAGCCAACAGGTCAAAAACTGCAACATATTCAACATATTCTCAAGCTAAGATAATTCTGTTACACTTGATTGTTTACAGAATCAAAACTGAAAATATTTGTTTGATTTGTCCTTACAACATGCGTGATTTGATTTGAATTTGAATTTTAAGTTTGTATTTTACTCAACAACTTGCATAAGTACTAAATTATATGTATAAATATATAAAGATGTTATATATATTATTTATTAAATTATAGCTTTACAATAAGCAATGTAAAGATATTAACTGAATAAATGATTTCATTAAATTAAGATTTAGAAGCACCTAGGTTAAAATTTTAAATGTCTAAAAATGAATTTCGAAAATTAGAGTAAATAGACGAAAAAAAGGAAGTAGAGGCACCCTGAGGAATATTAGAGGGTTTTTACAATAGACCATATTAAAAACAATAAAATTGGGCAGTTATCTTTCCTGAAGAATGTATACAATTGATGAGGATTAAATATGCGTAGGAAGGTACAAAAGGGCACAAATATTATAATACAATACATATTCTTGATCCCTTCGTCTACTATGAGTAGTAATTACTGCACACTTACGAAGGTTAGATTCTTCATGATAGGAAATATATAGTCCATCCATTTGATGGGTGGTACAGAACTGAGAGGATTAATAGGTGTCTAATTAAATTAATTGGACTAATCTCACCCTCACCCTGTTATTATTAGAGAAAAGGTCGTTTACCAATTAAATAGTCAAATATTTTCTGCACATTTAGACCAATTTGTTGGAATATTAGTGTTAGATTACGGGTTTTGTAAGTTTTTAAATATTTGAAATAAAAATTTATAATACAATCAAAATAAAATGTTTCCTAATATCCTACATTTATATTATTCCTTAAATATTTTCATATATATATATATATATATATATATATATAATATTCATAAGTTATTTCAAAAAAATTATTAAATTAAAAACATCACAAATACTCGACACAGTTGCAAACACATCTCAAAAATTGCTTATCTAATGCACCTAAAACTATGTTTGATCTTAAATGACAATCTACATAGAATCTAGACTCACTACATTTTAAATTTAGGCCATCTACATCTCAGTTTTATAAATTACAAGTTTCAACTACTCATTTTTAATATTTTTAAATTCTTTAACTATTAGATATGTAAAATAATATTGAGTTTATATTTATTTTACAAACCACATACATCATTAGTGAAAAATAATATGTTTTAGACAAATAAGACAAAAACATCTCCAATGACCTATAAAATAGTATAAGTTATTTTGACCTAGTGTAATGAATTTACCTATAAAATAGTATAAGTAATTTTGTTTGCCTTTTGATTTCATGGCATCCACAGTACTTTTGATTTCATGGTTAATTGCGCTGTCGAAATCTTGGTTCAATTCCCACCTGCGGAATTTTTATTTTTGCTAAATGAAATCTTTTAATTCGGATAATTTTTTTATTTCTATCAAACTTCTTTTCTTTATTTTTTATCTTTATAAAATTTTAAAAATTGTTCTTAAGAATTTTTGCTAAATGAAATCTTTTAATTTGGATAATTTTTTTTATTTCTATCAAACTTCTTTTCTTTATAATAGTATAAGTAATTTTGTTTGCCATTTGATTTCATGGCATCCCCTCTAGCAAACTTGGTTAACTGGGTTATTGAAATCTTGGTTCAACTCCCAACTGCGGAACTTTTATTTTTGCTAAATGAAATCTTTTAATTCGGATAATGTTTTCTATTTCTATCAAACTTCTTTTCTTTATTTTTTATCTTTATAAAATTTTAAAAATTGTTTTTAGTCTTAAAAAATATGTGAATTTTCATGCGATTTTGTTTGTATAAAAACTAAATAACTTTGGTAAATTTTTAAATTAGATGAATTATTATACCTATAATTTAATTCAATGGTACACAAATTAATTTCAATCCACTCTAATATTAGTATTATTTTTTCTAAAATGAAATCCTTTATGTAAATAAATATTTTTTTCTAGTAATCTCTAAAATATTCAACGGAAATATGAAATCCATTTTGACTAAAATAATTTTAGTTTGGATAATGTTTTTTATTTTTATCAATTGGTAACAAGTACGTGGAAATGTAAAGCCAAATAAGGATTTGAGATGCCGTAAGTTAAAATAATAAGAGTTTAGAGAGAATATTAGACAATGAGTAATTTAGATTGCATACAGATTTATATTTTGGTTGTAAAGGAACAAAATTCCATGTGCTTTTTCTCTCACATTTTCTAATTATGGACAAAATCCATTCTTCTCATATCGTTTCAAGAAACTTGAAAGCGAGGGTATGTTCAATTACCCAATCCAATTTTGCTTAAAACATAAGGTACTACAAGTTATTTCAACCATCTTACATGCTAACTTAAGTAAGAGAGGTACTACAAGTTATTTCAACCATCTTGCATGCTTTAAAAAATTCATTCATGTTAGTCGAACCAAGTTGAGCAACTTCAAAAGGCATAAAGGTTTTCAACCGAGGAACCTCAGCTTAGCTATGCGCAAAAGCTAGAAGCTAAAGATTGATTCACCATTTTATTTTTTTTTATGTTGTTAAACTATGTCTTACTTTTATGCCATCTCTCTTACCTTGTATATTTATCCGTAATCTTTTCCTTGTGAATAATACTAAGGTTGGTGTTTGTTTATTTATGGATATGAATACTCACATCTTAAAGGGTCACACACTTTCTTATTGCTGATGTTTCCAGCATAATTACGTTCAGAATCCCATGAAAGAGAAATTATGTTGTAACTGTATAGGATTTGCCTGAATTGTTGATCCAATGAAGAATATGTTCATTTTACATCAGATCAGGCATGGGAAACTACTAAAGAACTTTTATTTCTTCAAAACTATCATTATTTCTTCAAAGTTAGATTATTTATAATAATCTATAAATAATAATATAAAATATCAGTAACCGTGCTCAAAATTCAGCCAGTAGTGATCAAAGATATGCTTCAATTCACAAGAACTCAAACTACAAAAAAGAATATTTATAATATTACTTAGAGTTGCAAAAAATGTCTAAAATATATTACTGATTTAAATATTTTATTATTATTATTATTATTATTATTATTATTATTATTATTATAAATATATTACCTTTCTCCTCGTTGCAAAAGCATCAGTAATTATTATATCACTACATTTTCTGTGCTCTTACAATCCTAAACTGGAACAAGGCCTCAATGGCTTCAAGGCCTACATTAGTAGGCAGAGCCAGGAACAAAGCCTCAATGGCTTCAAGGCCTACATTAGTAGGCAGAGCCAGGAACAAAGCCATTGACGTCTTCCCCTTAGCATAACACAGGCCTTTAAATGTTGTTCAATTGATTGGAACGAGAAACTGCTGAACGAGGATATCTAATAACTTTTGGACAATAAGTTGTGCAAGGAGATTCTCGGTCAATTTGAAAAAACATTGACCAAGCTGAGGTGGCACCAACAGTAGAGCACATGTGAAGAGATAAACTTGAAAGCTCCACGTGTCATGTGTTAATTGAGAGTCAACAGGTCAAAAGATGCAATATATTCTGAAGCTAAGTCAATTCTGTTATAGTTTAATGTTTACAGAATCAAAACTGAAAATATTTGTTTGATTTGTCCATCAAAGCACAACATGCGTGACTTGATTTGAATTTGAATTTTAAGTTTGTATTTTACTCAGCAGCTTGCATTATAAGTAGCGATAGCATTAGTCACTCGAACACACACTTCATCTTGTAGCATTCTAAATTTTCAGTGTTTGTAAAGCATCAAACTAACCAACACTTCTCAACCACTGAAATGGCCTCATCTTCCACACCAAAGAAGCGCACCAAGAGAGCATGTGTGAAAAATGGTGAACCAAGCGAGTTTAACGAGACTGGCTATCTTGAACGCTGATTTACTTGAAACTATGAAAGCATGGAGGAATATCACAAATCTTTTACCAGAAAAGTGATCATTGCTCCTAAGGTCCTTAAGATGTTATGGCTGAAAGAGGAAAAGCTGGATGATGTTAGAGAAGCCTTGAGGTTTCAGAAGCTGGAAAAGTTTGTGAGGATGTCTGAAAATGTTTATCCAGATTTGGTGAAAGTCTTTTTGACCAATATGCGGTCTGATGAAGAAGCCATCTATTCTCAAGTCAAAGGAATAGACATCTGCATCAATGATGATGTGTGGCTAGAAGTGGCAGGGCTGAGGAATGCTGGTGTTCCTATTGGGAAGAACAACATTGTTGGACTGGAAATGTTCAACAAAGCACAATTCTTCAAAATAACCTCTAAATTTTTTCCAGCCATTACACACAGATTGGTTTCAACATCTTCATGTGAGAAGCTGCTGAAAGTGGAAGCATTGTCTTCCCATGTAATGTATGGTTTTCTCCCTTTTCAAGCTTTATGGTCCTTTTTCTCATTTGTCTTTTTCCTTGGTGACAAGGCTCGGGCAATCCATCTTCATGTGCCTCTGCTTACCACATCCAAAACAAGTAAATTTAGCTAGATTAGGATCAATTTTTTTGTTGTACCTTTTGCTCCTCTGATTCTTCATTTTCCCTTTCATCTTAATGAATTTCTGAAATCTCTTTCATAGTAAATTGAGATTTTCAGTATCACTATACTCATCTGAACTCTTCACTGGATTCAATATCTTCAGGTTTTGTTTTGAGTGCAAGGCTTCTGGACTTCTTTTCAACCGATTCCATTTCTTTTAACCTTGTCATCTTGAGCTCATATTCTCTCAATTTGCCAATCAATACTGTTGTGGTGAGAGTTGTTAAGTCTCTTGTCTCAGATATTGCAATCACCTTGGGCTGCCTACTCTTATCTAAACACTTGAGAATCTTGAAGTTCAGCTCTTCTTTATCAAACTGTTTTCCTAGTCTAATTAAGTGATTGACAATATGAGTAAACCGTTTCTGAACATCTGGAATTGATTCTCCTTGCTACATCCTAAATAGCTCATACTCCTGGATGAGTGCATGCTTTCTAGCTCTCTTCACGTCATTTGTCCCTTCATGTATGACCTACAGTATGTCCCACATCTCCTTGCAGAACTGCATTATGATACCCTAAAGAATTCATCAAGGTTCAAAGCAGAAGTAATTATGTTCTTTGCAACGCAGTTATACTAAACATGCTTATTTTCAGCTTTAGACAATTCATCATATGGTTTTACAACAGACACATCATTCACGACAGACATTGGAATATAAGGACCATTCACTATAGCATTATGGATACCATGGTCAATAGATTCAATAAAGATTTTCATCTTCACTTTCCAAAACTGGTAATTAACCCCAGAAAACATGGGTGGCCTGTGTATAGAAGTTCCCTCAGCAAAAGGCAGTTTGTTCTCAGCCATGGATCGAAAACTTGACTAGGATACAAGTCCTAACTCTGATGCCAATTGTAAAATAAGTTCAGGCTAAGTTCAAGAGGCTGGGGGTGAATTGAACTTTCAAACTTTTTCACAAACTGTGATCAATTTTACAAAACTAGATGAAGATTCTTTATTCAAACTATTAAAAGATGATTTCTGTAAAATGGACAGTGAATGTTCAATCTGTTCCAGAAAATAATCAACCAACTATATCAATTGTATTCAATCAGATCAAGTGCAGAAGCAATAAACTGAAGTCATAAAAGTATTTCAGAAAACCCATAACTCAATTGAGTAAACAGTTCCAGAAAAATAATAACCAGTTGATTTAAAACAAGATTCAAGAAAAACTAGTTTTATAACAAATACAACTAATTACACAAAAAACCTGGTTAACTGAAAAATCAAAATAAGAAATATCTAGAAACCTGAATATGTGTCAAACAGTTTCAGAGAAGATTTTCAAATATACTCAGAAAGAAACAATTAACTGCACGCGGGAAACATTTAATTGCGCAACAAGCAGAATCAAGACAAGTATTCAAGAAAAGTGAAAGAAAGATCAAGAACATGAGTTTTTATCCTGGTTTACCCTTTCTCAAGGGCTACGTTCAGTCCTTTGCAAACTAACAATGATTTCCACTAGAAATGATCTCCAATATCAGTATCAAACAATACAACACTTGCACTCCGCAAGCACACCCTGCTCCCAGTAGTAAAACAGCCTACTGAACCCTTCAGTAGCTATCCAAACAGTACAAAACCCTCTGTACAACCAGTTATAATCACACACCCTATGTAATATGTAACCATAACCCAACAGTATTCAAAAATACAATGGATAGATAAAACCACATAGTGATTCTACTCAAAACAAATCACAAAGATGCCAAGAACAGAGTATAAACACTTAGCTCTATATAAGATCACAGTTACACAAATTCAGAATCAAAGTAATGCTCCGAGGTTAACAAAGATTCATAAGGTGTTTCACACGTTTCTCTCTCAGAAGATTTCACAAAGTTTTCTTAGAATGATTTTTCTATGTATGTCAAAACACGTGTCTTTCCTTTATATAGGCAAACTGTTTTAAAAATCTGTTAACACTTCAATCGATTGAAATAACTGTTAATCAATTGAATGTTTATGGAACAGAAAATTTATCAGATTCAGAATAAAACCAGTTTATTATATTTTCTTTCCAAAACACATTTATTTGAAAACTTTGATTAATTTGATTAAACAATTTTATCTTTGGAGCTTACTAAGACATATGAAACATGCAACAAATAAGTTTATGACAAGAGTAAGAACTCACACACTCACACACAAAGCCTAAGTCTAGAACCAACATCTTCAATCATCTTGATGATCCTCTTTGCAGTCCTCATGATTCCTTAAACTTCATTCACTTGTTGATTTCATCAAATCCACTAGCAACTCCTGGTGCTAACAACTTTGACCATCTAATTTGAATTTGTTTGTCTACTTTGACTTTGACATTTTAATCCCACATACGTTATTTATTTTTTCTACAAACATTATTAAAACAAACTTAATATTGTTATCATAAAAACATAACATCAAAAGTCATGTAATGAATGAAATAGTCTAATGCAAGAAATCTATGAGACTCTCTAATGACTCAACATTTGGTGGGTTTTACACTAACAAATTTCGTGCTCTTTTATTCCATATACCTTTAACCTTAAAAGGAAGTAAAGAAATTTCATTTAATCTTATATAAAACTTTAGATATTTATACATGTTTTATCACTTAATATTATTTAATATACTTTTAAATAAAATTATTTTTCATAGTATTAAGTTCAATCTAATATACTTTAATACATATGTACTATTAACGTTTTTTCACTATGATGGCAAGTGCACCAGTCACTCATGTAGCAAGTAATAAATATATCGTTCTCTACAAAAGGACTTGTGTAATACAAGACAATAATGGCAATCAATAACAAATTTAGGCTACAAATTATTCCCAATATTTAAATTGATAAATAATAAAATAAAATTATGTAAAGAAACAATTAAATATATTTTTGTATTTTTACAAGCACTTGGAATGTGGAGAAAGAATGGAAGCATATGGAATGCAATTGCTAGGATTAAATTTCCTCAAACCTTACTCTTATGCATAAAATCATTTACCTTCTTTCCAAACAAATATCAATGTCAACCCAGAATAATAATTAGGTGAATGAGCCTAAGTCTATCTATTAGTCATCAAGTAATTGATCAATTATATCAATAAAACCTACAATTAGTACTAGGGTCTTAAGATAACAAAAGAATCATGCTATATTCCTATACACAAGCTTTCATTTGATATTTTGATTTAGATCTAGCTTAAAAATGACATTTCCCAATACCCTACGAATCAATGATCAAGTCATGAATCAACAAGACAATCAATGAGTACATAAGCAAAATACTAACATTGAAAGGATATATATAAACAGTTCACTACTTCATGCCTTTCATGAAACACATAAAGAAGCTAATGGACTAGCCTTATCCAACAATAGACTGAAAGGTTTGAACAATTGAATGGAAGGCAGAGTCAAAGAACTAGAAGATGAAGTTTTGCAACTAAAAACTGATTTTGAACACTTAGAAATTATTTACAAAGCGTATAGTAATTTTGACTCTAGTCAGCCAGTTAATTGTGAAAACTGTGAAGCTTTGCAGAAGAAAGTTAATTACTTAATCACTACTGCTTCCAAGCTTTCAATGGGTACTACAAACCTTAATGGCATTTTGGGTTCTAAAAACTGTGTTTTTGAAAAAGCTAGCATTGGATATCAAATTGGTTTTAAAGGAAAATAGAGAAAATACAATAGTTTCTTTAAAACAAATGAGCAACAATTTTCATCTTCATTGACTTGCTTCTATTGTATGGGAAAAGACCATTCTGTGAAGAATGGTAAACTTAAGAGGTTTGATGTGCCAAAGGGGCTAGTTAGGTGGATGCCTAAAAGCATCACTAACATTTATGGACCCAAGTTTAATAGGGTACTAATGTCTCAAACTTAATCTGTTTTTGCAGGTCTGTTTGGCATCCAATAAATTACTGTGGTACTTGGACAGTGGATGCTCCAAACACATGACTGGTGATGCTTCCCAGTTAACTAATTTGAAGTTGAAACCTGCTGGATATGTCACTTATGGAGATAACAACTGTGGGAGGATTCTTGGAGTTGGTGACATTGGAGGAGATGACAAAGTGATCATCAAGGACGTACTCTTGGTTGATGGATTAAAGCATAGTCTGCTCAGTATTGGCCAACTGTGTGACAAGGGGTACAAGATCACTTTTGAGCCCAATCTTTGCCTCATTGCAGATTCAAAATCCAGTGAAACTGTTATAGTAGGTAAAAGGGTATCAATGGTCAAGTTCAGAAAGGAGTATCAACGAGAAGATCATTGAACAACTTTTGTGAACATATGACATTTGTGTCACAAGTGGAACCCAAATCAGTGGAAGATGCACTGGAGGACAACAATTGGATAAATGCAATGCATGAAGAGCTAAATCAGTTTGCTAAGAATGAAGTCTGGATACTTGTTCCCAGAACTGAAGAGATGAATGTCATTGGAACTAACTGGGTATTCAAGAATAAACTGGACGAGCAAGGTGTTATTGTAAGGAATAAAGCAAGGTTGGTTGCAAAGAGATACAATCAAGAGGAAGGTATAAACTTTGGAGAAACCTATGCACTAGTAGCTAGATTGGAGACAGTGAGATTGCTATTAGCATATGCTTGCATGAATGAATTTAGATTGCACCAAATGGATGTCAAGAGTGCTTTTCTCAACGGATATATTGATGAAGAGGTATACGTGAGTCAACCCCCTAGATTTGAAGACCACAAATATCCAGATCATGTCTTTAAGCTCAAGAAAGCACTATATGGCTTAAAATAGACACCTCGATAGTGGTATGAAAGGTTAAATAGCTTTCTTCTTTCACAAGGTTATGAAAGAGGCAAAAAAAGATAACACCTTGTTTATTAAGAAAGCATGTGATGTATTATACTTGTTCAAGTGTATGTAGATGACATTATATTTGGTTCAACTAATGAAGTTTTTTGTGCGCAGTTTGTTAAGGCAATGCAAGGAGAATTCGAGATGTCAATGATGGGAGAACTAAATTACTTCCTTGGCCTACAAATTAAACAATTTCAGCATGGAACATTTCTTTGCTAATCAAAATATTGTCGAGAATTAGTGAAGAAGTTTGATATGGAGAATTGCAAGGAAACATCTACACCAATTGCCACTAGAAGTTCTCTAGATACTGTTGAGAATGGAACAAATTATGATCAAACCAAATATAGAGGTCTTATAGGATCATTGTTATATCTAACTGAAAGCAGACCAAATATTATGTTCAGTGTATGTTTGTGTGCAAGATTTCAAGCAAAGCCAAAGGAATCACATTACATGGCAGCCAAGAGGATACTAAAATATCTCAAAGGGACAATTGATGTCAAACTATGGTATCCAAGTGAGGTATCTTTAAATCTAATTGGTTATTCTGATAGTGATTTTGCAAGGTGTAAAATTGACAGAAAAGGCACAAGTGGAATGTGCCATCTACTAGGGTCCAGTTTGATCTCATGGCACAGTAAGAAGCAAGCTTGTGTTGCTCTATCCACTATAGAGGCAGAGTACATTGCAGTTGGGAGCTGTTGCATACAAAGTTTATGGATTTAAATAACAACTAAGTGATTTCGGTCTCAAGTTGTCTCAAATCCCATTATTGTGTGATAGCACTAGTTTAATAAATTTAACAAAGAATCCCATACAACATTCCAGAACTAAGCATATTGAAATACGCCACCATTTTATTAGAGATCATGTAATTAATAAGTGATTGTGTAATTCAGTTTGTTAATTCTGAGAATCACTTAGTTGATTTGTTTACAAAACCTCTTGATAAAGAGAGCTTTAATTTTCTTAGAAATGAATTGGTAATTATTGATTTAAAAAATATTTGAAAATTGAATCAGCCAATAAATGTATTAATTTTTTATTATTTTTTTGTTATTGATCTAATCAGTTAAGACAATTTACTGAGCCTTGACTGAATTTATCGGAATTGACATAAATTCTAATTCTGCATAAATGTTGTTCAATTGATTGGAACTAGAAACTGCTGAACGAGGATGTCTAATAACTTCTGGACAATAAGTTGTGCAAGGAGGAGTGCTATATGGGGAATAAGAATATTCCACTGTAAATTCTCGGTCAATTTGAAAAGGCATTGATCAAGCTAAGGTGGGGTCAATGGTAGTGCACATGTGAAGAGAGATAAACTTGAAAGCTCCACTTGTCATGTGCTAATTGAGAGTCAACAGATCAAAAGCTTCAACATATTCTGAAGCTAAGTTAATTTTGTCACAGTTTATTGTTTACAGAATCAAAACTGAAAATATTTGTTTGATTTGTCCGTTAATGCACAACATGCATCACTTGATTTGAATTTGAATTTTAAGTTTGTATTTTACTCAGTAGCTTACATTATAAGTAGCGATAGGATTAGTCACTTGAACACACACTTCACCTTGTAGCATTATGCATTTTCAGTGCTTGTAAAGCATCAAACTAGCCAACACTTCTCAACCACTGAAATGGCCTCATCTTCCACACCAAAGAAGCGCACCAAGAGAGCATGTGTGAAAAATGCTGAACCAAGCGAGTTCAATGAGACTGGCTATCTTGAACATTGGTTTGCTAGAAATTATGAAAGCATGGAGGAATATCACAAATCTTTCAGCAGAAAAGTGATCATTTCTCCTAAGGTCCTTAAGATGTTATGGCTGAAAGAGGAAAAACTGGACGATGTTAGAGAAGCCTTAAGGTTTTAAAAGCTCAAAAAGTTTGTGAGGATGTCTGGAAATGTTTATCCAAATTTGGTGAAATGATTTTGTTGCAACCGGATCACGACGGGGCGATCAAAAAGAATTATTTAATTTTAAAAATATTTGAATTTGAGAATTGGAGTCGCCACTATAGTTTATTAAGGAAAACCATAGAAAAACCAAAAATAAAATAGTCTGTAAACCAAAGTAAGGGTTCGGGAGTCAGTTACGTGTGGGAAAGGTATTAACATCCTACAACGCCCGTCCTAAGATGGTACCTTTAATCAAATGGATAGAAATAAGTATGGTTTTTTTTTTTATTATTTTTCCCCAAATAAAATAATAATCACAGCAAATAATAAAAACAAACACATATATTTATAAAGAAGCCTACAAATACAAAGCAAACAAACAAAGAAAATATTTTATTATTTTTATTTAGACCCGACAAGGTTGTATTTTTTAATTATTTTTTTTAAATTTCATTTAATCTTGTTTTTAAAAGAAATTTTATATTTTTTTATTATTAAAATTTTAGATTATTAAAACTGTTTCATATTTTTATTTTTTCTAAAAAAAGTAAATATTTTTACTATTTTTGAAGATGTTTTATTTTAATTATTTTTAAAAACTATGTTTTATATATTTTTTATTTCGAAATTTTAATATTTTAATTCTTTGAATATTTTATATTTTTTATTTGAAAAAAAAACTATTTAATTATTCTTTGTTTATATATTTTTTCTATATATATATATATTTATGTTTGATAAATTTTATTTTTAAAATACTGTTTTATATTTTTAATTTTTAAAATTGTTTTGTTTATACTGTTTTATAGATTTTTTTCTTTTCCTTTTTTTAAAAAAAAACTGTTTCGTTTCATTTTTAAAAAACAATATTTTATATATTTTATTTAAAACTGTTTTATATTTTTCATTTAAAATTGTTTTGTATTTTAATTTTTTTTAAAACTGTTATATTTTTTTAAATGCGTTAAAAAAAATATTTTGTATATGTACTTTTTTATTTGAAAACCGTTTTTTATTATTATCAAAAACGTTTTATACATTTTTACTTTTTTTTAATTACATATATAGATGTATATATTTTTTGTTATTTTTGGAGATATATTTTTTTTATTGTTTGAAATACTTTTATTATTTTGAAAACTGTATTGGATCCCCATTTATTTTACGCTTGGTTTTTTTATTTAGAAAAATGTATCGTTAAACTATGTTTATTTTTTAATATTTTAAAAATATTTTATTAGTTATTGTAAAAGTTTTACGTATTTTGTATGTAAAAAGAGAATTTTGAAAAGAAGAGTGGAAACTTAATGGCAATAGATAAGCGTATCATTAGAAAGTATTTAAAACATTGATCACAATACATGTAACAAAAACGTAAAAAAATCTTGAATATCAAATTCGTTAGAGTTAGTAGTATGTGAACGTGTTTGATGCAACGAATATTAGAAATGAAGGTTGTGTCAAAACAGCAACCAGACAAGTATTACACTGAGTACAATCCTTAATTTCATGTTGACAGCAATATACAAAGCACACAACCAAAATTTCTATATACTTGAAATATTACACGACAACAATTATTGATGTAAGGTAAACAAAACATGACACCACAGAGCAAGCATATCTCTACGAATATAAAAACTAGAAAATTGGTAAATATGAAACATACTCATTGAAGCAGTTAGCAAGAACTTTAGACTTTTTCCCTTTCTTCCTCTGATGACTCCAAACGCACAACAATTTTCAAGCACTATAATTTTTCTCTCTCTATATTGTTGTCTTGTGTGTTTTTTCGTGTGTCCATCCACTTGCTCACTATGTCTATTTATACTAATTCTAGTCAGCCCACTCTTAATTCAAATTTTAAATCCATTAATTCCTAATTATTCCCTCTTAATTATAATTTGTGAACTGCCAACTGATTATTCATTTTAATTCAGATTCAAATCTATTAATTCCTAAATATCCCCACTTATGACACTAACTAACTGTTAAATCCCAAGGACGAACATAGACTGAAAAATGGGCAGAATTGTACTGTTGTTGCAATTATGGCATCATAACCTTCCATACATATAATCAAATTCGAAAATAAATGAATATGGGGAATAAATGGAGAATATTGGAGGTAATGTGGCTGAAATATTTTATTATTAATTTTTTCTTTATTTTTTTCATTTTTACATTTATTAAAAGCGACCTAAATAACACAACAATAGAAATAAATACTTAAACCTTTTTTTTATTTTAATATTACTATTATTATTATTTCGAAATATATATATTTATATTTTTTCTACTTTTCAAAAAACAAAACAAATCATCTTAATTTAAAAAAATATCTATTTACTATTTTAGAACACTAACCAAATGGAGCCTGTAAAATAAAAAGGATGAGCATAACAATTCAAAAAGAAAACGCACCAATTATTAGACAATCATCATTTAATTGAAAATCATCAGCATTTAAACACTATTAAGCAGAATCATCAGAATAAAATCAAATCAATTTCTAACATTTCTATAATTCTTGAGTTTATTTCAGTTAATATTCATATCATTAATGGGCATCAGAAACTGCAGGCAAATAGAGAAAAAATGTGACATGACAACACTTTAATAACAATTTTATTTTTATTATAATAATTATTATTTTTTTAAAATTTTAATGGACTGATTTTCTTTATTTTTTCCTTTTTACGAATTTTATTTTTAAAACTTTATTCATAAAATAGAATGAAACCAAAACTCTTTTTTTTTTTTTTACTTTTATTTACCCGGACAAAATTGAGTGTTGACAGCTACCCCTCCTTACTTAAATTTTACCAAATGATCTGAACTTATGAATTTCAGATTATCTAAGTAAAAGATAAGTAAGGAAAAAAAACACTAATTTTGTTCGGTTCTCAAAATAAAAGACAACAAGACAATAAAATAAATGTATAGATAGAGGCTGAGACCTTGTACTGAGACGAGTGAGTCGCATACCTTAAACTGACCTTGTACTGAGACAAGAGGGTCGTAAATTTTGGATTGAATTGACCTTGTACTGAGATGAGACGGTCGTTGTTCTTCATTTTGACCTTGAACTGAGACGAGAGGGCTGTTTTTCTTCATTTTGACCTTGTACTGAAACGAGAGGGTCGTAAATTTTGGATCGAACTGACCTTGTACTGAGACGAGAGGGTCATTTTTCTTCATTTTGACCTTGTATAGAGACGAGAGGGTCGTAAATTTTAGACTGAACTAACCTTGTACTGAGACGAGAGGGTCGTTGTTCTTCATTTTGACCTTGTACGGAGACGAGAGGGTTGTAAATTTTGGATTGAACTAACCTGTACTGAGACGAAAAGGTCGTTGTTCTTCATTTTGACCTTGTACTAAGACGAGAGGGTCGTAAATTTTGGATTGAACTAATCTTGTATTGAGACGAGAGGGTCGTTTTTCTTCATTTTTACCTTGTACAGAGACGAGAGGGTTGTTGTTCTTCATTTTGACCTTGTACTGAGACGAGAGGGTCGTAAATTTTGAACAAATCTATGGATAATTTTACTAAGATTATACACCCATATTGTAAAATGTGAAGATACGACATTGAGTTCTTTCTCTAATAATATCCTTTGTTGATTTGCATGAAGTTTGATTTTTCTTGTTTAAAGGTGTATGTTTAGATGCACGACAATGCGTGATTATCCTTTTTATTTGTTCTTTTTGGAGAATGCATTTATGGATGCATGCAACTTTTGATTGAATATGAATTTTGATTTTGTTGCTTTTTAGGAAAATGCATGAAATTTTATTTTTGCTGGGTCGTAAATTTTGAATAAATCTATGGATAATGTTACTAAGATTATACACCCATGTTGTAAGATGTGAAAATACGACATTGAGTCCTTTCTCTAATAATATCATCTGTTGATTTGCATGAAGTTTGATTTTTCTTATTTAAAGGTGTATGTTTAGATGCACGACAATGTGTGATTTTCCTTTTTATTTGTTCTTTTTGGAGAATGCATTTATGGATGCATGCAACTTTTGATTGAATATGAATTTTGATTTTGTTGCTTTTTAGAAAAGTGCATGAAATTTTATTTTTGCTTGATGCATTTATGTATGCATGAAATTTTATTTTTGCTTGATGCATTTATGTATGCATGAAATTTTTGGTTGAATATGAATTTTGAAAATTACATGTTTCAATGCATGAAACTTTGCATAAATGTGAATTTCTTGATTTAAATGAAAATGCATACTTTGAATGCATGCAATTTGACTTTTTTCCTTTGTTCTTTTTGAAGAATACCTATATGACTGAATGATTTTTCTTTTGTTTCATTATTTTTGAATAATGCATATATGAATGCATGAAATTATATTTTTTTTATTTTTATTTTCTTTCATTTTCGATGCTAATGTATGTATACAATTTTTAATGATTTTAGAAGTGATGAGTTTTTTTTCAATGAATTTTCAAAGACATTGTTTTGTAAGATATGTACAAATTTTCAATTGAGAGGGTGTGTATAAAAGATATTTCCAATGAATTTCAAACGTTTTAAAATTTATGTACAAAGGAATATTATTCAATGATTTCTACCAATGTTCATTTAAAAAGTATATACAAAGATATATATATATATATATATATATATATATATGTTCACAAAGATTTTTCAATGATTTTTTTATTTGTTTAAATGCGTTTGTACAAAGAATTAAAGAAAACTCTCAAGAATATGTACAAACATCAAAGTGAAAAAAAAATATGTACAAGAGTTTTTGTTTGATTTTTTTTCCCAAAAGTATGTGCAAAATGTTTTTCTTTGATTTTTTTACAAAAATATTTTTTACTTTTTATCCAAGGTTTTCAATGTAGAATCAGATGTTCCTTGTAAGACTGAATTCATTGAATGCTAACTTTTTCTCAAAAATCTCATAATGCTGAAGCATATGCCCATAAAGATAATCACTAACTTTCTGTTTAGAAACACAGTTTTGATGTATGCTTGAACCCTCTGAAAAAAGGTAACTGTATAGAAAGTTTGAGGTATTTGAAAGATACTGGGGGTGCCAATCTTCTGACAGGGTTGCCCCAATTTAGGTGCCCCAGCTTTGGTAAACCAGACTTTAGATAATTGTTTCTAACAAGGAATGACTTCATAACGGAATCTCATCCAAATCGCCCTAGTTGCGCGGGCGAAGGTAATGATATGGTATGTGTGAAGGATTGGCTACTTTTGTGAAAGTGGGATAGCAAAGGTATGAAAGAAACCGGATTGCCCCCAAGGGTGATGAAAGAGTAGCTATTTTTTGAGGTAGGAATGGGGTAGCAAGGGTATGTAGGAAACCAGATTGCTCCAATTGGTGATTAAAGATTAGCTACTATTTTTGTGATGTAGGAATGGGGTATCAAGGGTATGTAGTAAACCATATTACTCCAATTGGTGTTGTATCCTCAACCGATTTGTAGAATGACCAAAACTTTAGTCTAACAGAGGCACTCTGATAAATTTTTCCTTTTTTCATTTTTTTTCTTAACACGTATTATCGATCACATCATCTTGTTACAAAGTTAATTCTTATAAAAATCATTGCAATCATTCAACAATCAATATGGACTTTATTGGGCTTGTAACGTGGCCAGGGGTAAAGAGGGTTGTGAAGAAAAGGATATAAAAGCTCAAAAATTATATTGGGGTTTTATATTTAAACGAGGATCATCACCTAAATGTTGTAATCAACCAAGGTCATCTTCCATGAGCTTTTTATATAACATTTCTTTCCTCTATTTTCTTTCTCCTTAAAGAGCACTTGTTGTACACTCTTCTTGACAAACTTTTGAGAATATCTCTTTTTTCCTTTTTCTTTTCTCTTTTTCTTTCCTTTTCATTTTTCAATTTTCCCTTTTTCTTTTCTTGAGAAGCTTGCAATGTACTCCTTACCTGATGTGCATTTTTCTTTAAGCTTTAGGGGAACTTCTGATGATACTCCTTTCTTAATGAATTAGGAGCTTTTGATATATTCATTTGTTTTTATGAATTTCTTCTATCGAAACCTTAGACTGAACTTCAAATTGTTGATGATCCTCATTAGGGGTATTTGAAAGAAAAATTTTGTTTTGGCTCAAAGAGGGTGCAAAGGATTTGTAAAAGTGTTTAGGATGAAGAAACATGACCATATATCACTTCGAATCATGATTGCTTAATCTTCAAAAAGATTAACAGTGAAACAAAATTTAATGACTTCCAACACATGTCTTTTTTTATATATTTTTCTTTTTTCCATTGTCTTATCTTTTGCTTAGATTGCCCTTGCAAGTTTTCAATCTAACGGACTTTTATTTTTTATTTATTTTGAATGCCTCTGAAGACAAGACATAGAAACAATCTTTTCGTTAGCAGTAAAAACACAACATTTCTGCCCCAGTATAAGAATTTCCTTAAGAAGTAGCAATCCTTGAGGCAAACCTTTTCTTTGGATATTTGGAGAACTTTTAGGCTTTTTAGGAATTTTGAAAAGGTGAAAGGTATCAAGCACTATATCGAGACAATTTCTTTGAGAAAGCTAGCTTTTACCTTCGTTAAGCGTTTTGCTATTCACGGTTCATTTTGCCATTTATGATCTTATGAACTCAGTAATTCAAAAACAAATAATTCATCCCATCGAAAAAGAGAATTTTGGAACTTTACAATGAGAGTACTAATATTTACAAAACTAAATTTGTGTAAAAGAAAATCCTGTCTATACGGAATCAAGCATAGAACTTTTTGACCGTGTCAGAGTTAACCGACAAATGTAACTCTTCCCCATCCATCTTTGTGAGAATTAGTACACCTCTAGGCAATGCCTTTTTCACCACATAAGGGCCTTCATAATTTGGCATCCACTTCCCTCTGTTATCTCTTTGGACTGTTATGATCTTTTTCATAACCAATTCCCCTTCTTGGAATTCTCTAGGGTGTACCTTCTTATCAAATGCCCTTTTCATTCTTCTTCGGTATAATTGTCCATGACAGGCCACTGCTAGTCTTTTTTCATCGATGAGGTTGAGCTGGTCACGTCTAGCTTGCACCTATTCAGCTTCTTCTAATTGAGCCTCCATCAATACCCTCAGGGAAGGAATTTCAACTTAAAGGGAAGAATTGCTTTCATCCCATATACTAATGAGAAGGGTGTTGCCCCTGTTGAAGTTCGTATTGAAGTACGATATCCGTGCAAAGCAAAGGGTAGCATTTCGTGCTAGTCTTTATATGTGACTACCATTTTCTGGACAATTTTCTTTATGTTCTTGTTTGCCGCTTCTACTGCTCCATTCATCGTGGGTCGAAAAGGAGTAGAATTATGATGTTGAATCTTGAATTCTTCACATAGCTCAAACATCATTTTGTTATTCAAGTTTGTAGCATTATCAGTGATGATTCTGCTAGGTAGACCATATCTGCAAATGATCTTTCTTTTGATGAATTTTGCCACTACTTTTCTCATCACATTGGTATAAGAAGTCGCCTCTACCCATTTGGTAAAGGAATCTATGGCCACCAAAATGAAACAATGCCCATTTGAGGCTTTTGGCTCAATAGCTCCAATGACATCTATACCCCACATGGAAAATGGCCATGGTGCGGATAACACATGTAACGCTGTCGGCGAGACATTGATATTGTCTGCGTATTTCTGACACTTAAGACATTTCCTGACATGGATGCAACAATCATTCTCCATAGTCAACCAGAAATAACTTGCTCTCAAGATTTTTCTAGCCATTGAATGACCATTCATATGAGTTCCAAAAGTTCCTTCATGAACTTCCTTCAAGATCAGTTCTGCCTCTTTGGCATCTACACATCTAAGGAGTATCATATCATGATTTCTCTTGTACAATACTTCCCCATTTAGGGTGAACTTCGTGGCCAATCTTCTTAACATTCGCTTATCATTCTCAAAGGCCCCTTTAGGATATACTCTATTCTTGATATATTGCTTAATATCAAAATACCATGGCTTGCCGTCTGATTCTTCTTCTATGAAGGAACAATAAGCTGGATGTTCGTGACTTTTCATCTTGATCATTGGTAGTTCACCTCCTTGGTTTATCTCAAACATGGATGATAAGGTTGCTAATGCATCAGCCAATTGATTATCTTCCCTCGAGATGTGATGAAATGTTATAATATCAAAATACTCCATTAATCCCTTAATATATGCTTGATAAGGAATCAATTTTTGATCTCGAGTTTCCCACTCTCCTTTTACTTGTTAGACAACGAGAGCAGAATCCCCATACACTTCTAAACATTTTGCCCCAAATTCAATGGCAGCTCGAATACCTATAACACACACCTCATACTCTGTTGTATTGTTGGTACAATCGAAATACAATCTTGTTGTCATCGGTATGTATTGCTTTGCAGGAGAGATAAGAACTACTCCTATTCCATACCCCAATGCATTAGATGCTCCATCGAAGAACAATATCCATGTATTCTTGCTATTTTCTTCTTCAAGGACCAAAATTTTTTCATCCGGGAATTCAAGCTGCATGGATTGGTAATCTTCAATGAGTTGGTGTGCCAAGTAGTCTGCAAGGACACTGCTTGTAATAGCTTTTTGAGTAACATAATGTACGTCATATTCAGATAAAAGCATTTGCCATCAGGCTATTCTCCTCGTAAGTGCAGGTTTTTCAAAGATATACTTGATTGGATCAATCTTGGAGATTAACAATGTTGTGTAACTTAACATATATTGTCTCAATCTGTGGGCAGCCTAAACCAAAGCACAACAAGTCCGTTCTAATACGGAATATCTTTGTTCATAATCTGTAAATCTTTTACTAAGGTAGTAAATGGCATGCTCTTTCTTTCCCGTTTCATCATGTTGACCTAGAACACAACCCATTGATCCATCTAACACTGTCAAGTATAAAATAAGGGGTCGCCTAGGGACTGGTGGACGTAATATTGGGGGTTCTTGTAGATATTGTTTAATCTTCTCAAAAGCTACTTGACAGTCTTCATTCCATTCTTTGGTTTGATTCTTGCGCAACAACTTGAATATGGGCTCGCAGGTGGAAGTCAATTGAGAAATAAATCTAGCAATATAGTTTAAGTCTTCCTAGAAAACCCCGAATTTCTTTTTCCGTGCATGGATGGGGCATTTCTAGAATTGCATGCACCTTGTCTGGGTCCACTTCGATTCCCTTTTGACTTACAATAAACCTAGAAGCTTTCCAGATCTCACGCCAAAAGTGCATTTTGCCGGATTCAGCCTGAGCTTGAATTTTCTTAATCTTTCAAATAGTTTTCTCAAGTTAGCTGGATGTTCTTCTTCTAATTTTGACTTGGCAATCATATCATCAACATAAACTTCAGTTTCTTTGTGCATCATGTCATGAAAAAGAGTTACCATCGCCCTCTAATACATTGCTCCAGTGTTTTTAAGTTCGAATGACATCACTTTATAACAAAAGGTTCCCCATAAAGTAATGAAAGTAGTCTTCTCCATATCTTTCGGTGCCATCTTAATCAGATTATACCTAGGGAAGCCATCCATGAATGTGTATAATAAAGATGTAGCAGTATTTTCCACTAACGTGTCGATATGTGGTAGTGGGAAATCATCCTTAGGGCTTGCCCTATTCAAATCCCGATAATCAACACACATTATCGCCTTCCCATCTTTCTTCGGTACTGGCATGACATTTGCGACCCATTGGGGGTATTTGGCTACCACCAGAAAACCCGCATTAAACTGTTTTTCCACTTCTTCTTTTATCTTCAGTGTCATTTCAGGTTTCATTCTTCTCAATTTCTGCTTAATCGGAGAACATTCAGGCTTAAGAGAAAACTTATGTTGTACTATATCAGGATCCAGTCCAGGCATTTCCTGATAAGACCAGGCAAAAACATCTTTAAACTCCCTTAACAGAGAGTATAACCGTTCCTGCATCCCCTTTGTCAGACTAGTTTCAATTTTAACATATTTTTCTTCCCCTTCTCCTAAATTAACTGTCTCAAGTCTCTCTTCATGTGGTTTGATTTCTCTTGTCTCTTGTTCCACTAATCTCAACAATTCTAGAGGGGGTTCACAGTCCTCGTCATAATCATTTTCCATATCCTCGACAGGGAGTTCAAAATTTAGATGTCAAATATTCAAGTTTTCAAAATCATCACATCTGCATTATTCGATTTTAGGCAAATAAATAGGCAAGAAAGAAAATAAGGAACACAAGTTTATTGGAAAAGAAGTGCAAACTGACTTTTATTTATTGAACTTGAAAATCACAAATTTTTAAGCCCAAACCAAGGCTTTATTGAATTTGAAAAACATAAAGTTTTAAGCCCATACAAAGGCTTTATTGAAAGAAAGAAAAACAATAATTACATTTCATCATTAGCAAACACCACGGGTAATCCTGGAACTTCCAATTGTTGATTCTCGCATTAGGAAGACAAGGGCGCACGAGCTTCAGACTCTCTTCAGTTGGTGCTTCTTCAATCACAGCCACTTGGTCAGTATTTATCCATCCCACGCTTCGGAATGTTTGCCCTATATCGCATAGGGTTATTCCTTCTTTTCTTCCCTTGAACATTTTCTTCTTATCTACCCACGTGGGTCTGTATCCTAGTTCGTGTCTTCCTTTGTTCTCCGTTAGCTCAAGCGGATCCAGGAGTCATTGACCATTCTTCCCTAACGTCTGTCCATACTTGTATCCATCCTTCAGCATGGTTTTTGCTATCATTATCGATGCCTTCGATGAGTACGGACTGATCTTAAAAGGTTCAACATACATTGTTCCCACAATCTCTAGGGCTTGGAAAGAAGTTTCCAAAGCCTCTTCAGTAGTCTCAATAGGGGAGTAGGCAATGGTCCACTCACCAGTAAGTCTTCCTCACCCGAGACTATAATTAACTTGTCATTGATGATGAACTTGAGCTTCTAGTGCAAAGTAGAGGGTACAACACTAGCTGAATGTATCCAAGGATGCCCGAGCAAACAACTGTAAACAGGAAGTATATCCATCACTTAGAACATGACCTGAAAGGTACATGGTCCTACTTGTATAGGCAGTTTAATTTCACCGATAACCTCTCTCCGACTTCCATCAAAGGCTCTTACAACCATGCTGCTAGGGTGCAGATATGCCCCTTCACAAGATATTTTATCCAATGTAGTTTTTGGCATAACGTTCAGGGATGAGCCATTGTCGATAAGTACTCTTGCCAGCATGTAGTCCATGCACTTAACTGATATGTGCAAAGCCTTGTTATGACCTCTTCTTTCAGTGGGTATTTCATCTTCAGTAAATGTAAGGTAATCATTTGCCCTAATGTGGCTTACGATTCCTTCAAATTGATCCAATGAAATATCACGTTCCACATGAGCTCCATTAAGGATCTTCATTAACAACTTTCGATGAGAAGTAGAATGCATCAGCAAATCCAACAGTGAAATTCTTGCTGACATGCAGTTCAATTGATCAACCACTTTGTACTCACTTTGTAAAGCGCAAAAATTCGCCAGCTGCCTCATCAGAAATTTCCTTGTTGCCCTTCCCTTCAGGTTCTTGGTCAACTTGTAAGGCTTTCCCTTTCAGAAATGCCTTAGCTTTCTCGATAGTGACCTCTTCGTTGGCCTTCTCTAGACTTTTTCCATTCCACAACTCTGGTGGGGTGAAAAGACGACCACTTCTCGTTATTCCTCCAATCCCAGAAATATTATCCACAGCGGTCTTATCCACATCTGTAGTCTCATTTTCTTGTTTTTCACACGAGTCATTGTTTAAAACACTAATCCCATACTTCCATGGAACTGCCTTATCGTTCTTGTATGGAAAAGGAGATGGAATTTGTATCACCACAGGATGCACTTCCGCTAGCGCCACTGTCGGGTGAAATGTATTACCAATGGTTTCGGTCTTGATATATTTGATTCTTCACCAATTTGAACAAATACTTCTTCCTCCTTCCTTTGGTGACAAATTTGTAGCACATGTCGATCCATCAAGTCTTGTAAGAAACCTTTGAATTCAAAACACTCCTTAATTGAATCATCATTATCGGAATGGAACCCACACGAATCTTCTGAATGATCGATGAGTTTAAAGTAACCCATCTGACATATCAATGAGAATATATCTTTTAGCGGACTCTTCATATCTTCAACACTTCTTATCAGCCCTTGACCTTCTTCACTTATAACAGCATTTATGGAAGGTCTTGCATGTCCCAATAAAGGATTCTTTTCAACATTTGGCTTATTTTCTTGGAAAGTCAACCATCCAGAGTCTATTAATGACTGAACTTTGAACTTGAATGCTCTATAGTTCTCAACCGAATGTCCAACTGCCCCACCATGATAGTCACATCTAGCATTAGCGTCATAAAATTTAGGATAAGGTGGTTGCAAAGGTTTCATGGGACATATTGCAACCATAGCCCTTTGAAGGAGAGTTGGCAGGAGATCCGTGTATGTCATGGGGATTGGAGTAAACTGGACTTGATCTCTTCTTTGGAATGAATTCTGCCCTTGAGTCGGATAAGAATTTGACCCCCTCTCATTCTTCCAATGCTGGTTTCCTTGAATTGTATTTGCCTTGTAATTGGTTGAGGGATAATGAACTGTGGTGGATGCTACCTGGCCATCATTTTCCTTCTTTTTACCAGGATTAAACCCGAACTTCCTACTGGTCGTTGTCATACCTTGTGCAATTTTGCCAGTTTTCAAACCAAGCTCGATTCTTTCTCCAACGATGACAATGTCGACAAAGTTAGAAGAAACACTGCCTAGCATATGCTCATAAAAAGGAGACTGTAGAGTGCTCATAAATATAGTCACCGTTTCCTTATCATGCAAGGGTGGTTCCACTTGAACAGCTAATTCTCTACATCTTTGACCATACTCCTTGAAAGTTTCAGAATTCTTCTTTGACATATTTTGAAGTTGTAGTCTATCAGGAGCCATATCAACATTATATTTGTATTGCTTCAAGAAAGCATCCACTAAGTTATTCCATGATCTGATTCGAGCTGGTTCTAGATGCATATACCAGCTTTGAGCAGTGCCTACTAAACTGTCTTGGAGGAAGTGTTATTAATAGCTTTTCATCACCAACATGTGCAACCATTTTTTTGCAGTACATAGTTAAATGATTCTGTGGACATGAGGCACCCTTATACTTCTCAAACTCGGGTACCTTGAACTTGGGAGGAATCACAATATCAAACACCAAACATAGACCTGTAGCGTTCCAAATCCAAAACTACCTCCACCTTTAATAACTCTGAGTCTTTCTTCTAGAAACTCCAACTTGTTTTTGGCTTCTTCCGCATCATGGGACGTTCCTTGCAAAACATAGGGTTGAACAATAGGTTGTGTAGCCATAAGGACTACTGGACCCTCAACATTTGTTCCAGTTATGCCAACATTTGGTTGCATATAAACTGGTTCTTGCAGATTTACAGGTGTCCCTGATGGATTTACTGAAATAAGTGGTGGTGGTTGTTCTTGCTCCGATTAACCCTCATAAGGTGGGGTATAATTTGGAGGAAGACCATATGCAGGCCATCCAGTATGATCAAGTCTAGGTACCGGAACAACATTAGTACGGACCATTCCAATCTGTTGCATCACAAGATTGGTAGAGGTTGCTTTTTCATTTCTAACCTTAGGACTTTCCCTAGTGCTTTTCATAGCAGCTAAGGCTTCAAGTATCTGAGCCATTTGACCTTTCATTTGATCTCTGAGTTGGTTGAGGTCATTTTTCACGGATTCCACTGCTTCACCCAAGTTTTTCATCCTTCTACGATTTGCGCGAGTTCCGTACAGATGTTGCGGAAATTTAGCTGTTATTACGTCTTTTCTATTATTTTATTTAAAAAGTTAGAAAAAAAAGTGCAAAAATACCAGACACAAAGATATTATTGTCAAAAAAAAACAAATTGTTTTATTCAGTTTTATATTTATTATTATTAGTGGTAGTATTATTATTTTCTATGTTTATTTACAAAAGAATTAGGAGAAAAACATGAAGTTAATTCTGAAAAATAAATTTGAAAAATTATGCAAAAATAGAAAAGGAATAAAAGACAATGAACTATAAGAATTATAGCATAAACATGCAGAATTAATAAGAATTTGAGTCTTATTCATAAGAAACGAGTTGTCAACTGACAACTTTATTCAAAGCAAGAAAGGGAAACAAACTAATTGTTGTCCAATGATAACTTTATTACATGTGTCATAAACAAGAAAGGAAAAACAAGCTAGCTAATTCCTACTACAGGCAACCATTTCCTTCATCAACCCCACCAACCACTTGCAATGCTTTATGAAGCTTTCTACTTCCTTTGGTATTCTACGGAACATCAATGCTACATCAGCTTCCCTTAACATTCTCGGAACATCTTCAATTGCCCCATTAGCCAATGAAGCCAACTGGGAAAAACAGGCCTTCCAATACCCAAGAGTCCGCTCACGCTCTTCTAGACATTCCTTTAATTGAACTGTCTTAGCTGTGTAATTTACCTCTTCATCTAGTCGTTGTTCACGTTCTTTATTTGCTTTGCCCTCTCATTTTTTGACCAAATGCTCCATATCATTAATACGAATTTGGAGGTCATGGGATTTCTCATCATATAGATCTATCCACTTACTCATTATAGAAAAAGCTTCATCTATTTCTTGATTCTTTTTTGATAGCTCAGTGTTAGCAGCATCTAATTTTCGCCGAATCTTGCGAGTGTGTTTTCCTTCCCGCTTCAGTTTCTTCACAATCCTTATATTCTCGCCCTTCGATTCTTCAATCTCCCTTTTCAACTGTCTTATGTTTTCTGACTCTTCTTCTCTCTCTGACTCCTCTTCTAATAAAATAGGGGAATTCAATCTGAAATGTAGTTTAACCGTTTCAACTCGTTCCGCCAACCAATGCTGATATGGTGTCTCTATATTCATAGCATATGGTCTAGTATCTTTCCCTATGATGACCTTCTTATCCCAAGCTCTCCGAATCCTTGGTATTATCTCATCAGTTGAACCATCTTTATATAAAAATAAAAGAGGTTTTACAAAATAGGAGGTAGGAGCCCCTCTAATCGGATGTCCAAACTGCCTTTGAGCCAATACTGGATTGTAGTTAATACAACCCTTAGTACCTATGAGCGACACATTAAGGAACTTGGCACATTGATATATCAATTCGGATCGTTGCTGCCATGCTGGCTGCCATTCAATTTTTCCCTGAGTTAAACTCGCCATACATTGTGACCATTCATCCTTGCTTTTCACTTCTAGCCTCTACAGCTTGATGGATTCTACAAGACATTTTATTCCTACCACTCTTTCCTTAAAATGCGAAGCTAGCCAAATAAACAAAGTAGGTAAACAGCATGTCATTCGAGTCCTTTTTTTCGGATTGTACAAGTTGAGGGCTAAGTATGTATCAACTAAGATTGCAGTGACTGGGCTTTCGCTCCGAGTCCTATAAGCAATGAAAACACTGATTATAGCATTATCCACAAAACGTTCAGTCTTGGGGAACAACATAATTCCAAAGAGAGTCAAAGTAAAAACATCCCTGAAAACCTCCCAATCCCTTTCCTCGCTTAACTGATGCAAATATTCTGCTAAGGAACTCAGAAAAAATCCTTTTCGGTCCTCAAAGATAAATCTGTCTTCTAAATCCCTCGCAGGTAACCTCATGATTGCTGAGAGAGTAGACATAGAGAGAGGTTGATCCAAATGTTGATAAGGTATCACCTTATCTATTGGCATATCCAAGATTTGTGCATATTCTTCAAAGGTTGGCACCAACTGAAA
>Ga0099825_1001076_pt1 | contig 33549 bp, 19 predicted proteins | sample SiratroredBW_FD_76838 | JGI IMG/M metagenome (GOLD analysis project Ga0099825, IMG submission 76838) | Root nodule microbial communities of legume samples collected from California, USA - Siratro red BW | ecosystem: Host-associated > Plants > Roots > Nodule | place: USA: California | collected...
ATATATATATATATATATAATAATAATAATAATAATAATAATAATAATTTTATATGCAAGAGAATAATGATATACACCTATGGCCTTGGGACACCATTACCCCTTGGAGTAGGGGAAGAATGTCCAGCACCAGGGCTGTGACCAGGATCCGTTGGTCGGAAATCATCGATCCGTTTGTCATCGCCGCCAGCATTATTCGGAGAATCTAACGTTGTTTTTGTTTTTGCGGCGTTTTCCATGATGCTGCGCCGCCACAGGAGATTAATGTTGTCTTCCACTGCACCCAGTTTGAAGGTTCTCATCACATGCTCATCTTTCTCTTTCAGCGTCCTTGCCTTAACTGAAACAATTCCATTGAGAAACACAAAGCACAGAAGAACAGAACTGATCGTGAACACGAGTTTCAAATTGGCCATTGTGAAAAGTGAGAGAAAGGTTCTGTTCTAGAGTTAGATTCGAATTGGTTGCAAAATGTTGTGTATGGAGGGTGTTTATTTATAGGCCATTAGGGTTTACATATTGCTGTTGTTATAATATTAATTAGTGATCTAATTTTTAATTACAACTTAATAAAATATATATAGTGAGAATTTTAATAATAATGGTGAATGTAAACTTGTACATCATTATGCTCCCTCAAGATTCTCTTTTCTCTTTTTCCATGGCGAATCTTCTAACTTTGGAACACAGGTACCCCACTTTTTTTTGCCAACATACGTATTCAATTGAATCTATTATATTTTACTTGTTCAACTATCAAATTATGAGATACACTGTGTATGTTCACAAATATTATTTATATTAAATTTTGAATTTTGTTTGAAAGTGTAAATTTTGACTATCTAATAGTAATTCACGTTGATAAAATCTTCAAACATTGATATAATATTCAAAATGAATAAAAAAATATAATTTAAGTCTACATAATAATTAAGAATGTAAGGAGAATATACTTTAATTGACTGCAAAGTCCAATAGGTACTTTTCTTTTGGTGCTTTTTTTAGAATATCTTCCAGTTCAAACTTCCTATTTTTGAATATTTCTTTTGCATGACGTGCTCTGATATTTTAAGTGTGTGTTGTGCAATTAAGTGGAGTTTGACTCTACGCGCTAGCTTTCACAGTTAAGTATAAATTAAAAACATTAAATACAGTTTTAATCTTTAAAAAACAAGTAAATTTTGGTTTTAATCTCAAATTTTACTTTTATCACTCGAGAATTAGAATATTTATTTTCAATCATTATAAAATATCCGATTTTGGTTCTATTTTCTGCAAAAATATTTTTTTTTTATCTTTCTCAATTTGAAATTACAACTTTTTTTCATCTATACCACTTATAAGCATGGTTCAAAAATATTTTGTTTGCGCATTAATTCTCTCTCTCTCTCTCTCTCTCTCTATATATATATATATATATATGAATGAAGTGTTGAGATGAGAGGAGAAAAAGAAGTTAACAAAAAGAGATAAAGAAAGAAAAATAATACTAATTTGTATAATTTGAGATGAAAATAATAAGAGGAATAATAATTGAAAGAAGCAATACAAATGATCAAAGACATGACTGTTATAATGTTAAGAAACCAAATATCTAAAGGAATGAATAAGATTTAATTGAATTTAGAAGAAACAAATCTCTCCAATTATTTGGAAGTTACAGTTAAAAAAAATTGAACTGTGGATTAAAGCCATTGAGAAAATATTTTTAGTTATAAATTATTTTAATAATCAAAAGATAATTATGTTGTATTTATTTTGACAGGAGAAATTAATACTGTGAGATAATATCATAATACTACTAAAAGAAAGAAAATAATCATTATTTAAGAAGTATTTAGAACAAAAATTTTAGAATTTTTTTTTCCAGTCTTGGAAGAACAAAATAAATAGACTTTATGTAACTAAAATAAAATAAGGGAGTAGCCAATTAAAAAGTATGTTAATTACAAAAATATTCTATTTTATTACATCACCCATATAAGAGGATGAAGTGCATAAAATGAAATTATGCATGTAAAATAAAATAAAAAAAGTATGAAATTGTAATATATATATATATATATATATATTATCTTTCTTTTTGTCATAATTCAATCGAAAATAATTATCTCTTAAAAAAAAGACTACGATTAAAAATTTAAAATGTAGATTCAGTAAAATGGTCAATTAATAAAATTCAATGAAATGAATTCTTACATTAAGAAAAATAAAGTCTGAAAACTTAATAAAGAAAGATTCACCATGAATAGTGTGGGCATAACTACACACACCCCACTACGATATCGTCTGATGAGACGTTTCTGGTGAGAATCCAACTTCACACTCCAAATTGTTGGCAGCCATAGCAAGATATTGGGGACACTGAAAAGAGAGAGTGAAAAGAGAGTCAAGTTGTGGTTGGAAGAAACTATGTCATTCATCACACTTCACGTGCTATTGCCACCCAAGTAAACAAGTGTAGAAATGGAGAAGTGTTAGTGTCCTACACACTTTCATCAAGTTTTTAGTTCAACGCCATTTCCAATTTGGCTGGTTATTTTTGGAAATGGTAATCTCACAAGTCTCTCAATTATGGAACCTTATATGGTACATTCTCCATCTCATTTCTCTTCCTCCACTCACTCCACTAGCAAATCCTATCTCAAGAAAAAACACAACAACAAGAAGCAACCAATGCAAAACCAGAATTGACACTAATTTTCTAGTAAAATGACGATGAATCGTATTCATAGTGTAGTCATTGTTGGAATAGGCGTTTACGTACGTTTAATGTTGAATTGTGATTTCGGTTAATTTGTGTTGTTAGAATATATTTAGCAGAGAAAAAGAATGTGCACAACCCACAGTTTTAAAAAGGAAATTGCCCACAAAGAGATACAATGAACGTGGGAATTCCTGTGCCAATGGTGGATTTCACATGTTTGATACACAACAATGAGGTCCACTTTTATTTAACTTTTAATTAAAATTGTTTTGGTACGTCCAATAATTTGACTTGTGACTTATGAATTGAGATAAATTATAATTTATATATACATTTCTCTTTTAATCCTTTGAATTATCTTTTAAGATAACTATTAGCCTCAGCTATATGGATAGTAAAATAATTAATAATGCGAAAGAAGGGTGTAATATTTAACAAACTTTGCTTAATAAGTATATATAGATACTTAAAGTGTTTTATTAGCATCTTCCTTTCTCTTTAGAGTATACGCATACGTCTTATATTCTTTTAGAATTTGAGGATGTACAATATTACTTAATTTAACTATCACTAATATGCATTTGTTGGTGCTAGTGGGATTGGTAATCATATTTCATTTCCACAATTATTAATATCATGGTTATTAATTAATTGTGATGACGTAAACACACTTCTCTAATTGCTGTTAATTACGCATTATGAAGAGAATCTAACTAAAGATTTGTGGGGAACCAATTTGTTTGACCAAAGCATCTTCTTCTGGAGAGCTTATGTAGAGGAAGTTATTAATTACTGAAACTCGTCACCTTGATTTCTTCCACCACTAATAGTTAATGTCGTAACTCAAGTCCAACATAAAACACATAGCACCATTTATTTTTTCTTTGGAGCCAATTATGATGAAATAGGAAGAGTTTGATGCTCTTTGGATTCATGGTAAAGTCTTCTTTAGATTATCTAATTTATTTGAAATAGAATTTCGTTATAATTAGAAACTGAAAAGTTAAATAAACAGAAATATATATAAAAAATATTAAAATTTATATAACATGGTAAAATCCAAAAAGAAATTAACATCATATATAACTCTCTCCAACAGTTAGGCATACTTTTAAAAATAATTATTATAAAATCAATAGTCTTATTTTGATAATACCAATTGACCTCTATAAAGAGTATATAAATACAAGTAGATTAAATAAAAATTAGAACCGAGTTAAATTCAAACAAAAAAAATAACTTTATTTCTAATCTAAAATATTAAAATAAGAGAATAACTTTACTTTTAATCTAAAACCTTAAGATATTATATTTGTGGATTTTTTTTTATGTGTTGCTTAATATTTTTTAATTTTTATTCAATATGAGACTTAGACTCATACTTGGACACCCAAACAATCTCCCTCTCACCTCTTCTATATTAGTATCTTTTTGAGCATTTTCAAACATGAATACCTCACTCACAAATGACCATCACTTATATTGCAATTTACACACTTAAACGAGAAATATTTACCTGAAATATCCATTAGAAAAACACGAAAAAAATCTCAAACATAAATGAAAATTGAGTGATACTCACACAAACGAATGATACTATCTTTAATCCAAATTCTTATAACAATTACTTCGTTATCGTTATATTAACTTTGATATAAGAATATCTTTTATAGAAATATACCTCACTCCTAATTCTAAACCGAAATATATAAAAGAAAAAGAAGATCGACGATTTAACAATTCCACCTAGCCGAAGACTCTTCAAGTCCCCCTGAAAGAATACCCTACATTATGAAATCGTGATGAGATGTATATAAAAAATATGCCACAATGTTAATACATTGGAATTATGTTAAATAAAGAGACATGCCATTACAGTGCCTAGAATATTCTTTCCCAGTCCCCCAAGTGTCAAGATATGTTATAAAAGTGTAAGCGATCTTTACCAAATTGCGCACCAAAACCTAAAACCAAAACGAAATGGTAGCAAAAGGAAGGTAGACACACTTCTGAACCCCACTAGGATCCTGTGGGGTTGAGAATGAATGTATGATGATTTTCTCTCAGAAACCAAAATTATTATACATAGTCAAATGAGTATGATGATTTGAGTTTACTTTGAAGGTGCTTTTTCTTCCATTAAAGGACACATGGGACGTTCATGGGGACTTAGGGTTGGTTCCTGAAGCTGGGGAAGTTTGTTTACCACCGAACAGAGAGAGTGGACGTGAGTGAGTGCCACCAAAGAGCACTATTTCATATTTGTGGTGTCAAATCATTTCACAAGAAGATGAATGAATTTCAATGTATACGTTTTAGAGGGATGGTAGGGTTAGAGCAATGGAAAGCAATAGTAGTGGGATTCATGAAGACTCTTGTACATAAGAAAAAAATTATGATTAAATATCAACATTTTCATGCATAGTTTTAGTTGTCCTGAAATTCTACTTAACATGCTCAGCATGATCTTTTATAAAATATCTTCACTTAATTCTTTATATATTTGTTCTTGAATGAAATTAGAATTGTTAGTGTTAAACAAAGTAAAAACACTAACAATTATATATTTTGTTTTTACGATTCATGTGAATTGTCATTCTTAAGAATGATTAAATTTTGTTTGATAGTAAGAATTATTCCCACGAATATTTATCAAAATTACTAATTTGTTTTTATAATAAATAATTTAATAAAATTAATATGGTATATTTAGTAAAATTTATATTTTTACTCGATAACTTAGTTTTTCAACTCCATGATAATGTTTTTCTTGAAAATTTGATAAAAAAAATCGTATTGGAAAACATTGTTTCATGAAAATATTATATTTTTTAAAGCAGACAAAAACGGGAAGAAATATTTCTGCAACTTTATGTTATCAAGAAATAAATTTCCTTATAAATATAAAATTCAATAATATTTGTATTATTGAACTTTATTTCGTACTTTTGTATTCTGTTCAATATAGTTAGCCGTATCATGTTAAGTGAATTTAAATATGCAATTGACATTACAAGATCCAATAAGAAAAAGCACTATAAAAGTTGAGTTCATAAGTTCTTTTTTATAATCACGTGTTGCAATATTCATACAATTTAACTTAAAATAATTTATTTATTCCAGTAAATATTTTGTCTGAAAAAACAAATTTTTTGTTATATATTTCATTGATTTGTCTGTAATAGCCATTTATTATTATTTTTTTTAAAAACATTATAATTTAAAATATAAAATATTTTAAGCTATGTTACTTTTGTGAATTGAACCTCCGTCAGTTTTTTTTTTCTGAAGCTATCTACCGATCTGGGCTTGGGCCTAGACGACATAAAAATAAAAACACTGGCTCTTATTGGGGTTCTATTTGCATTTTTTTTTAATTTTTTTTGTTGATTAACTATTAATTCTCTTTACCTGAGTTAATATTTTTGTTTTGATTTTTGTATTTTATTCTATATTTATTGTTTAGTCATGTGAAAAAACTGTCACAAAATGAAGACATAAAGACTAAGACGTGAGAAAAATCCTTATATAATAATGATGTTAATATATAAGTTCTAAAGTGAAAGTTGGTATATAAACTATGGACTTGCCTTGAATAATTAAAAAATTAAATTATTTTAATGATGAATCATTTGTACAATCGATTTTAGTTATAATTGATCATTATTAAAATCAAATTTTGTTTTAAGTCTGGTAAAAGTGATTTGAGGATATTCATTCACTTTCGTTTGAGATAAACAAATCTACATTCACAAAAAGTATTATCATTGCAGTAATGCTATGGGTCGATAATCCTTCGTAGTCCTGGATTATCACTCTTGGGTATTAAAACTAGTTTTCGAAATAAAAAATAGAAACAAAAATTGTGTGGACCAGTCCTTCGATTTTGATTCGGGCCTTCTAATACAAGTATTGGGCCGAAAGGCCCAAGTAAAAAATGTTAACCGTCCTACAACAACTTGCAGAAAACTTTGCACTTTTCAATAATAGGACGGCGATGATTGGAGAAGGAAAACGAAATACGCATGTTGTGACTTTGCGAGAGGGACGCGGAACGAAGCCGCAGAAGCTTTGAACGAGATTTGAATGGAAAGTGTGTCTGATTCGGGCAAAACCAAGCCAAACAATGCGTTATATTGGACCGCCATCTTATCCGCAATTGAAAAAACAAAAAAATAAATGAAAATAATAAATAATCGCGGTTGGCGTGTCTAATGTGTAAAATTAAAAAGTAGGTTGGTTTCGCGGCGTGTTTGGGGTCAATGTGCAAATAACGGTTTTTAAGAGAATATGCCGTTGCGATGTTCCTCGCAGACATTCTCAGATGCCAAGTGGGTCTGAGTGAGAAACAGAGAGAGATAGATAGATAGACGCACCTCTTAAGTTTTCTTCTCTTTCGTTTCTTCCTTTGCACGCTCTTCTCGTGTGATTTGTTTTCCATTTCGCTCTCTTTCGCCATTCAAGGTACCTCTTCTCTCTCTCTCTCTCTCTCTCTCTTTCTCTCTCGTAAATTTTTTTCTGTCGTTTAAACATTGAGAACGTCGCTTGCAATTGATTATCTCTGCAACTTCTCCTATAACGGTTTCGTTCATTGTTGCTTTTCCTCGATTAGCTTTTGCTTCGCGTCGTATGTTTTGTGGCTTGAATATTCTGTTTCCTGTTGCGTTGCTTTATTTGCTTGCTTTGCCGTGATCTTGTACAATAAGGAAAGCGATGACGGAAAAAATAAGAAAGAAAGAAGAAAAACAGAGAGAGAGATTGAGATTAGGGCTTCGTTTTGTGTTACCTAATTTGATTGATTCGACTGCATATAACTATTCGGAGAAGTTCAGTTTACTGCTTAATAGGGTTCATTTTGTGGTTTTCGTAACTCTTAGTTCGCGTTTTTGACGGTTCGTGTTGTTGATTTGATATTAATGACTTCGGTTAGGGCTGTTGGTTTTGTTCTGCGCATGTGCTGAGATCATATGAGAAGCGTAAAGTTGATGCATGTGTGAGAATGTTTGAATATGGAAGTGCGATGAAATTCAAATGAATTATTATGAGGAAAAAAATGAAGGAAGGAAGGGTAAAGAAGAAGGATGGGCGGCGAAGACGTGAGGCAAAGTTTGTCATGGTGGTGAAGGAGAATTGATTGTTTTGTCGTTGAAACAGGAAAACGACAATTGTCAGCTTTTGCTTATTGTTTTCTCATCAAGTTTTTACTGCTTTTGTTCAGCGTCTCATGCTTGGTCGTTATGCCATTACTTGAATGAACATTTAATTGCTTATTGAATGGTTTTATTTTCCCTCTTGTTGTCGATGATGTGGGGTTACCATTTTGCAACAAATACTGATATTACTTCCTTTTTTAAAACTTTTGGTGCAGGATTCTGCTGGTGCTGCATTCTATGGTTTCCTGGAGCTCCTAAAGTGAACTTCATTGCTAGAAATTTGATACATAATATTAGATTTTTTTTTTTTAAATTTTAAATCGGAATGGGCTCCAGTAAGCAGTCTGCTCGAATTCTTGACACGTTGAAAATGGAGAGGGTTAGAACTATTCTAACCCACACTTATCCATACCCTCACGAGCATTCCCGCCATGCTGTAATTGCTGTTGTTGTGGGTTGCCTCTTTTTCATCTCATCTGACAATATACATACTCTTGTAGAAAAATTAGACAACAATGTTAAATGGTGGTCTATGTATGCCTGCTTGTTTGGGTTCTTTTATTTCTTTTCATCTCCATTTATAGGCAAGACTTTCAAACCGAGCTATTCAAATTTCAGTCGATGGTGAGTTTCTTTGGTGAATATGTTGCCATTTATGTGCATATGCTATTGTGTATCTTTATGAAACATTTTATAAAATTAGAAATAATTAGGCATCCATTTGTGCAGGTACATAGCTTGGATTTTAGTGGCAGCGGTGTATCATCTTCCTAGCTTTCAGTCAATGGGAGTGGATATGAGGATGAACCTATCTTTGTTTTTGACCATATATCTCTCTTCCATCTTGTTTCTTCTTGTCTTCCACATTATATTTCTTGGCCTTTGGTATATTGGCTTTGTTTCACGTGTAGCGGGAAAGAGACCAGAGATCTTAACCATTCTTCAAAACTGTGCAGTAAGTTTTGCAGATGGTTGTTTGTGTCCTTTGAAGATGCAATATTGTTCTGATGCTGTTTCTTTTAATGAATAATAGGTACTTAGTGTGGCATGCTGTGTATTTTATAGTCATTGTGGTAACCGGGCCATGTTAAGAGAGAGACCACTTGACCGAAAAAATTCTAACTGGTTTTCTTTCTGGAAGAAAGAGGATAGGAACACATGGCTTGCAAAGTTTCTTCGGATGAATGAATTGAAGGACCAGGTTTGCTCATCTTGGTTTGCTCCAGTTGGTTCTGCGAGTGATTATCCTCTTTTGTCAAAGTGGGTTATTTACGGCGAGGTACTTAATATAATTATTTGATTATAAAGTCTGCAGCCTTAATTTGTTTATATATATATATATATATATATATATATACATATATACACATATATATGTATAAATGTATGTACGTATATATATACACAACAGTTATGATGCCAAAATTATTTTTATGTATTAGATAGCTTGCAATGGATCGTGTCATGGTTCATCAGATGAAATTTCTCCCATTTACTCACTTTGGGCTACATTTATTGGGCTTTACATTGCAAATTATGTGGTGGAGAGATCAACAGGGTGAGTTGATTTTATGATGTGCTAAACTTTCTTATCTTCCTGCTCGTAGTAGGTTTGATTGTTTTAAATTGTTCAAAGTATAAATTTTTTTAAATTGTTTTAAACCTTTTTTTTTCCTTATATTCAGCCATTCAAACAGATTTTTCAGAAAAAAAAAAATCAATTTTTTTTTTAAATTTGCATCTATTTCTTGTAAGTTTCTTCACTTGAGCACACATTCTTTTTTCTTAGATTCAGCCATCCAAACAGATTTTTCTGAAAAAGAAAAAAACAAAAGTTAAGTTTTCTTATGTATTAGTCTGTTTTTGGTAATTTTAGTTATTTTATTTTTGTAATGCTGTTATTCTGGATCATATTTATATTTCCCTGCACAAATAAATATGTAAAGGGGCCATGAGACTGATAAATTATTATAGTTGGTATCACATTTTCAAATTACATTTATTGAGTATCAACTTTTTTCCCTCATTGTTTTCCTTTATTTATTGGTTTATATGTCTGAAAAAATGAACAGGTGGGCTCTCACTCACCCATTATCTGTTAAAGAATATGAGAAGTTGAAGAAGAAGCAAATGAAGCCTGATTTTTTAGACATGGTTCCTTGGTACTCTGGGTATGTACGTATTCGTAAAGTATCTTTATTCCAGTTCTTTCTTAATTTTATTTCTTGCAAAGGGGTGTTGAAGGTTGTCTTGAATGTGTGGTTAAACTTGCTAAATGATGCAGAACATCTGCTGATTTATTCAAGACTGTTTTTGACCTCCTGGTATCAGTGACTGTCTTCGTTGGGCGTTTTGACATGCGTATGATGCAGGTAAGATTTTATTGAAAAATCTTAGTTAATAGTAATTACTAACTTCCTAGCATTACACCCAAATTAATCAACTATCCTCCTAAAACTAATTACACAGCAAGAAAAATGGACTGTTACTGGAATTTGTATTGTTCTTTGATGTGAAGAAGTTTGCTTTATGTTCATCCTTAGTCTTGTTGTTGGAATTCCATTTTGCTTGTATGTCAGTATTAACAAGTCTATTTTCATTTACAGGCAGCAATGAGTAGGGTTAGTGATGGAAATCAACAAGGTGACCTTCTATATGATCATTTTAGTGAGAAGGAAGACTTTTGGTTTGACTTTATGGCTGATACTGGTGATGGTGGGAACTCATCTTATGCTGTTGCCCGACTACTTGCCAAGCCTTTCATTCGAACACTGAAAGATGATGCTGAGCTTACCTTACCTCGTGGAGACTTGCTAGTTATTGGGGGTGATCTTGCGTAAGTTGGCTGCACTCATTATTGTAAATTGTGGCTATTATCACATGATTTCGTCAATTATGATTTGTTAGTTTCTTTAGAATAATAAGTTGACACCATTTAATGTCGTGATTCTTGATTGAGAATTTTAGATACCGAGGTCTGAAGTTAAATCATGAAAATAGAAATTCCAAGTCTTCCGGACTTCATTTTGTACATTTTTGCTGAAGGCTACCAACCAGATGCCACATAATATACCACTTATATTACCCGTCAACTCCTTTTTATTTAAGTAATGGTGTACAGATTGAAGGCAAAATGTGTGTTGTTGCTGGGTTTTGCTTTTATAAATGTTCCAGTGAATGTATTACATGCGGTCAAACTTGTGAATATCATCTTAAGTTATGGACCATGATTTTGCATCTATCCCCTATCTACCTCCTTCCTTTTTAAAAGACTCTAGCTTGGGTTGTTAATGTCAATCATGCAAAGTTTAAGCCGCCTCATTTAAATAATCGAACACAAGTTTAAGCTTGGGCTTGTTTGTTTTAGCTTGCTAAATGAGTTTGATTGTGCATTTAAAACCCGTAGTAGGGCTTAAATAATATTAGATATATTTCCTAAATTTGTTCCAAAGGTCAGCTTATATAAAACTGCTTTTTTTCTTTGTAGTGTCATTTAAAGTTGTAACTAGCTGTCTCAATGTAATATATCTATATTTCCTTGAATGACTTATTTCTTTTGTTCTGCTGTAGGTATCCAAATCCATCAGCATTCACATATGAAAGGCGTCTTTTTGTTCCTTTTGAGTATGCTCTTCAACCTCCTCCTTGGTATAAAGCAGAGCAGATAGCTGTGAACAAGCCGGAGGTACCCTTTGGAGCTCCATTGAAACAATACAATGGACCTCAGTGTTTTGTTATTCCTGGAAACCATGGTTAGTTTTAGCTCCTGGATTGAGCCTTACCAAATTAAATGCGTTATTTTTCAATGAGATCGTTTAATAGCTATAGTTTCCCCCATTTTTATTTCTATTAACTTGGTACTTATTTTTCTTATTGATTGTTATATTTTAGTTATTTTACCTCATCTCATTTTTGCCTAATGCCAATACTGTCAATAAAGAATGAAATTGTTTTCTTCTCAGACTGGTTTGATGGACTCCAGACCTTCATGAGGTATATATGTCATAGAAGTTGGTTAGGTGGATGGCTTATGCCCCAGAAGAAGAGTTATTTTGCTTTGCAACTCCCTAAACGGTGGTGGGTTTTTGGGCTGGATCTAGCTCTTCATGGTGATATTGATGTGTACCAATTCAAGTTCTTTTCAGAATTGATAACGGAGAAAGTAAATATCCTGCTTGTTTTATCTTTTGTTTCTTCATTTCTATGAAATTCTGAAGTTACATCACAAATGCTCTGGATCCTGTGTTTTATTTTAGGAACTATGCACTAATTTTTTTATCGTTGGATGGAATCATTAGGATGTGATTATATAATTATAGTTAGTAGTACTTGCTGATAAAGTGTTGTGCTAGACTAAATGCATATTTACTAACTTAGGAATCTGGAGAAATAATCTCATTTTTCAAATGCTCTCAAGAAATTTGTAGAAGTAGTTGGGTTTCTTCAAAATAGGTTGAACCTAACACACTAAACTTTAACACCCAGACTGTTCCACTCATTTCATTGAACTGTATTTTCTGAAAACTTGATATATTTTAGCAGTGTCTCTGAGTGTTTTTCATGGTCAAGTGTTTTTGATTTTTTTATTAATACTGTTTAGACTATTAAAGAAAATGTGCTTTCAATCCGATTGACCACAACATCTATTGTGACCATCGTTTCCATCAAGGTTCAAGAGCATGATGACTCTGCGATCATTATTAACTCATGAACCTAATTGGATCACCAACTGGTATTGGAATGTTGTTACTGGAAAGAATATTACACATCTAATTGGATCATTCGAATTTTGTCTTTGACTGTTGTTCACTGTCACCGTGTTTTTGTTCTTTTGATTTACTGTTTTGTCTTTGGACTATTAAAATAATTGTCAGCAATCAATCTGATCGACCAAAACATCTACTGTGACCGTTTTTCTGTCTAGGTTCAAGAGAATGACTCTGTGATCATTATAACTCATGAACCTAATTGGATCACTGACTGGTATTGGAATGATGTTACTGGAAAGAATATTTCACATCTGATTTGTGATTATTTAAAAGGAAGATGTAAGCTTCGAATGGCTGGGGACTTGCATCATTACATGCGTCATTCTCATGTAAAGTCAGATGGGCCTGTTCATGTTCATCATCTTCTCGTTAATGGTTGTGGTGGAGCATTTCTGCATCCTACCCATGTTTTCAGTAAATTTAACAAACTTCATGGTGTCTCCTATGAGTGTAAAGCTGCATATCCTTCCTTTGAAGATTCGAGCAGGGTATGTAGAATGTTAATAAATAACTTGTAGTCATATCCTTGGTTTTATATATATGTGTGTGTGTATTTTATTAGCACATTATATATTTTTATATTTGATGCAGATTGCATTGGGAAATATTCTAAAATTTCGAAAGAAGAACTGGCAATTTGATTTTATTGGTGGCATCATATATTTTGTGCTAGTCTTTTCCATGTTTCCACAAGTGAGTTCCTCCATATCTTTGTTATTTTTTAGTTTTACTTTTATGCTTTCAATTCAATAGTTTTGAACTTTCAATATGTCAAATTCCCTTTGGCCCATAGAGTAATTGGAGATGAGTATTGTGCTTATCTGTTAAGGTACAAACATCTGTTACTATTTGCTAAAGACACGATTGTTTTCTGTACTTATTTTCTAGTGTGAGCTGAACCACATCCTCCAAGATGATACATTTTCTGGCCACATAAGGAGTTTCCTTGGTACTGTGTGGAATGGATTTATATATATTCTGCAGCACTCTTGTGTGTCACTAGTGGGAGCTATACTGTTACTGTTTGCGGCATATTCTTTTGTTCCACCCAAATTGTCACGGAAGAAACGAGCAATAATTGGAGTTCTTCATGTTTCTGCTCACCTTTCTGCGGCACTAATTCTTATGTTGCTTCTTGAAATAGGAATTGAAATATGCATCCAGCATGACTTGCTGGCAACTTCAGGTTTGGTTTTTCTATATGATGAATGATTTGTGTCGATATAAACATTGGTAACTTGTTCCATTCAAGTTGATAAATAATATACTTTAGCTTAATCACTGTAGGTTCCTTTAGTTTCACAAAATTTCAATTTTGTAAATGACACCATATTGGCATATCCATAAGGGCATGTTTCATTGCTTATATTTCAAGTCTTGTAGCTTTATTTCAATGCTGGAAGCTAGATTCGGTAGGTTTATAACTAACTGCTGGACCATAGATCTGGTGATATTGATAAAACTCTTTATTTAGTGAGTTTTGGTCCAAGATCCTTTGACTATTTGCTATTGCTCATCACAAATATATTATGGAAAAAGTTTTCAGTACTTTGTAAATTGTGTGATGATGATAATGTCTGAGTTATTTTTTGGCGTGTAATCCAGGGTATCACACTTTATATGAGTGGTATAGGTCAGTGGAAAGTGAGCACTTCCCCGATCCAACTGGACTCAGAGCTCGGATTGAACAATGGACATTTGGACTTTATCCGGCATGTATCAAGTATTTAATGTCTGCTTTTGATGTGCCAGAGGTGAGATAATGCTCTGGATTATTTTATTTTTGACTTTTCTTGAAACGAACCCTGTCACATAGAGATTGTTTTCTCAGGTCATGGCAGTCTCTCGGAGCAATATTTGCAAGAACGGATTAGAATCTCTTTCCCGGGGGGGTGCTGTAATATATTATGCTTCTGTCTTCCTTTATTTTTGGGTCTTTTCGACCCCTGTTGTTTCCTTGGTGTTTGGGAGCTACTTATACATTTGCATCAACTGGCTTCACTTACACTTTGATGAAGCCTTTTCGTCTCTTCGAATAGCTAATTACAAATCATTCACTCGATTTCACATCAATTATGATGGTGATCTTGAAGTTTATACTCTGGCTGTTGATAAGGTAAGGAAGTCAGCACTTATTCAACTGTTCTTCGTTAACTTTTTTCTTTTTCTTCTAAGACAGTTACTTTTAGCTCAATCATTTAATAAACCCCTTCTCTTCTGCAAGAGAAAGTCTGAATATTATTATTATTATTATTATTATTATTATTAAATTCAAGAAAATTGAGTATGCGTTTGTTAAATAACTTCCTTTATGTAGTAAAAATTGCGCATATTTCTAATAAAAAAGAGACATGTATAGCAACTGTTCTTTGCAATTAATGAAAACTTAAGGTGCCCAACTACTCAATGTTTTGCTTAGCGGGACTGCAACTATCTTGGGGAGTTTTGAGAAGAAACGAATTGAATTTCATAACTATCATGTTTGGTTTGGCTGTGGTGCTGGGTTTTGATTAGTATTTCTTTTCAGTTTGTTAATCAGTGTTAACATATCCAATGTGTAGGTTCCAAAGGAGTGGAAGCTTGATCCGGATTGGGACGGAGAGGCGAAACATCCACAAGAGTTGAGTCATTTTAGAAGGTTTCCCAGCAAATGGAGGGCAGTCACCGCCCTCCAGGATCCAGTACATACGGTCAAAATTGTTGACCATTTCGTTATTTCACGGACAGAAAACAATGACTCTGATACTGCATCTAACGGGCCAGTTCAATGATTTGTTGATTTGGTTATATCCTATTTGTAACATTATTTAGGAAGCAATTTGAAGTAATGAAAGAAAGAAAAAAAGTGTTAGTGTCTGCATATTTCTTTCATTTATCTATTACTGCTAAGTGAGATGGACCCAAGCTGAAGTGCTGATTCGATAGTTCAGTAGCACGATTGGTCTTTAATGCCAGTCCCTGACGAGGGTGCGGCTCAGCGTGCCACATGCTAATCTTCATTTCAATCTATCCAAATTGGTAGACTAAACGTCTTGATCCGTCTAAATGTTGAAAAAGTAAAATCAGTAAATTTAGATAAAGCTGAATTAACGTTAAATAACAAGTGTAAAATTTTGTAGATTCAAGTTTCTGAATTACTGGAGTCGTGTGAAATATTAAGACATTTGCGTTTTGTTTCTTCTTAACTTTCTTTTTCTCCCATACGTCCTTTCTGAAAAATGTAATCTGGAAAGCATTACAAAAATTCTGAATTATATGTTTTGGAAGTACTTTAAAAATAATATATAATCTGAAATTGATTTTTAAACATTTCATCCTAATACAATTTATTATTATGGAGTGTTCAAGAAACAATTTAAAATATATTCTGTAATGTTTTTTTTTTTTTCTGAAAAGTAAAATTTAAAGCTTTACGAAAAGTTTTAGATTGTCTTTTTAGAAAGGTTTTTCTAATATTGTTTTTTTTGGAAAAGTACAAGAACTTTAAAAGATATTTTTGTGATTGCATTGTAATGGGAAGTTGCGCGAATAAAATATGGTGGTGGTGAAAAAAGTAAAGGTCAAATATGAATGAGCGATTGGGATTGTTTATAGGCAGGTTAGGTTTTAGTAGAGGAATCGGTAAAGATATCTCAGCAGCTTATAAAGACTCTTGTTTCGAAGGAACTTGCGGAGAAAATCTTATTGACGTAAGAAATGATTCTTTCATTTGTCTTGATGAAAATTATGCGTTGACATAATATTTGTATTTTTTATGGTTGATTTGAGATTGTAATAACTAATGTCCCGTGTGACCCAGAGTAGGGAGAGCTGAAATTCAATTCACATGCAAAGGCTTTCACACTCTGTCACTCATCATGTCTACATTTTTCTTGCATAAAATATCAACTTCAGATTCACGAAGCTAATTTCAAACTTCAACATACTTTTGATTATAGTTTCCAAGAAGTGGCTCTACCTACGAAAACTAATCCAATAGCTTTTGTGTATTGGTGTCAAAATCAGCTATGATGTGGAACTATATTTGATTAGTCTTTGAAGAGAAAATTCTGATATGGTGTGCCTCTCAGCGTTTTTTCTACTTCATCCCAGTTTCCAATTTGCTTCCATAATGGGCCTGTGTGAATCTTCACCTGCCTGCTGCGCATATCTCTCAACGGCAATCCTAGAAATTCTTGAACATCTTTCAGCTTCTGGAGATGGAAAACCAAAGTCAAACCAACTAAAAATCCAAACCTTTTAATTAATATGTTATGATTATTACATGATGAGACTATAATATAAAATTCTAACGATGGTACAGGCACAACACATGGTTTACCGTGGCATTTTTAACGAGATCCTCATAGTAGAGAACAATGTGGCGAGTGTTCTTAAAGTATTGAAGGGCTTTTGCAGTTGTCTCCTCTGTTTGCTTTATCTCTCTCATCAGCAACGTGGAATTGATCCATGGCCTGTAATTGGCCAGAATCTCCGCCTGCCAACAGTAACTAATTCAACTATTTCTTCACTTTTGCAATCAATGCACATGTTTAGCTTTTCATTTTTTTAATGTAAAGATACTTTTCAATCAAAAAACCACTGCATGTTGCATTTCATTTGGGTGTAACAACTTTGGAAAGTAAATTAACAATCATTTTTCTCGACATACAATAGTCTAATCCATACACAAAGGCACATATTAGTAAAAAAAGAAAGGGCAATAGAGAGAGAGATTTTGAAAGACCTCTTCTTTGGAGTGTACATGAGACTTGTGTGTTCCATTCAATGGCTTTGCATTTTTATCATAGGAATTGGCAAGTACAGATACCATTCTACGCAGCAAATTCCTTCGGAAAAGGAATATTGTAGAAACTTTTCTCCTTTCAAAGTACTCCACTATCTCCTTATGATGATCCATTAAACCCTGCCCATATACATGCATATCAATCCAAATCCATGATGGTTGATCAAATTGAGGCACTCTTCAATTACCTGGTTAAGCATCCACTTGTAGCCCACAGCCGCTGAACATTCATTCTTGGAGGAACCACCGAACCAATCAAGATTGAACACTTGATCCATTGTCTTCAAAATTGAAGTTACGTTTTCCCTTCTTTTGGGTACTACAAATATCTCCCCATTGGAACTCACATTCATATGACTGTTCAACAGCGTCTCAAACCATCCACTCCCTGATCTTTGCATTGTCAATATGCAAAAGAACCGGACAGGATTGCAAGCACACTCCTCCCTGTTCATCCACCAATCACTCTATATAGCTAAATAATCAACCCACATAACAAATATTTGAAGCAAATTGAAAACATCCACACTATTTTCAATTCAAAACTTTCAAATATTAGGTCTGAATTTTTTTACATGTTCCTCAACTTTTTCATTTTCAGTTAACATGAAACTTAAATATATGCATGAATTTATATAACTAAATTAAATATATACCTGTTGTAAGTTTTGGGTTGTGGATAGTGCAAGTAGGGTACTTCCCATTCTTCTACACTTGAACTATGACATGAATGGTTGATGACTCTCTGTTCCAACAACTTGGTATTTGCACGAACTCTTGTTGGTTTTTCTAAATTAACTGAGCAAATGTATAGTCCACATGTTGCAGCCATGGCTAAAACTACCAACCTCAATGCTGATGGAAAATTCTTAGTAGCTTTAAAGTCCATGGAGTCCTGAAAAATGAAGTAGTCACCACATGTCACACTAATATCGTAAGCTTTGAGACAAAGCAGAAAAAGAAAAGACTGAAAAGAAAAAAAGATGAAAATGGCAATGATTGATAGCACCTAATTTTCTCACCTTCTTGAGGACAAATATTTGTTGAATCATGTTTCTCGGGAATGAAGGACAACGACGAAGACCCTCTTCTACCCTTCACTCTTTATATGTTGAATCATCTTCTCTATGTTTTCAGAGTTTCGAGGCTTCCACGTGAAATTCAGCGTTGTTCAAGCAATTTGGTCTTGCAGTGGTTCCCTTTTTTTTTTTTTTTTCCATCTATAACTTAAATTTCACGGCGGGTAGAATAATATATAGTACTATATGAGATGCTTATTTTATGTTAAAGTATGTGTCAGTGTATCTTATCTTAATATTTAAATATGTGTTTTGCGTGTGTGGAAAAAACTATAGAAGGTGATGAAGAACATGACAAGAAAGAGAGAAACAACAAAACAGTGTTTAATAGATCTTTCTTTGAAACGTAACATTGACTTAGTATCAGGAATCACCCTCTGTTTTCGATGTAGAGAAAATTAATATTTTATCTCTGCTTTTCGATGTATATTTTACACTGATAGTCAAATAAAAATAATCTTAAACAAAATTTTAAAATAAGTATTACAGATAATTTCTTTTACATTGACAGCATAAAAGAATCACATTGATAAAACATTATAATTGAACTTGCGTAATATTCACTTAAAAAATTAAAATATAGTTAATATACTAGAACAAATTATAATGCATGTGCTTATTCTGGTTTATTAAAACAACGAATGGTTCTATTTGGTACGAAAAATATCACACCAAATAATATACCATGTACTTCGGCCAAAAGCTTTAGCTTATTTTTTCTTCTTTAATTTTAAATAACCAACAAAAATATGATCCAAATACTTTAAATTTGGAGTTGATTTAATATTTTAAACTTTTAAATTTAAAATGAACTTTTAGCTAACATTATATATATACATACATACATATGTATGTCTCCAGTTATATATATATATATATATAGTGACCACTTGAATGAACTTTCTAATAATATTTAGACAAAAATTTAAAACGCTTTCTTTTCAAATACTAAAAAAAACTATCAATGACTTCAAGTCATTAGAAACATTTTTAAGTAAATTTCCCTGTAATGGAATACGAACAAAGTCAAAGAAAACAACAGATGTTGAAACAAGTAAACACGCAAATCTTCCAAAATTTTCAATATTTTCCCCCATGGAAGTTTCATGATTAACTTGTTTGATGTTGACGATAAATTACAGCGAAGACCTTTGGCGATAAAACAAGTAAAAGAAAAAATGCACCTTGCCAATTTTACACGGTACAAAAACCAGAGGAAATTTTAATGGATTTCCAAGTCCCACCTAACGGGATCACAACGAATGCCTAAAATGAAACTTTCATAAGTGAATAGTATTTAAATTACAATCAATTTCAAGCATTGTTAAAAAAGGTATTAACTTGGATACAATATGAGGGAAAACATTAGTATTCAATAAGACCAACATGAGCCTGAGGTAGTTCCTACCATGCTACATCTCTAATTGGAAAAAGTCTCTCTCCCTTGTGCTATGCCCTTTAAAAATCCTTATAAAAAAGACAGCAGATCCATCACAGTTGTATGGCACCTTGGCCAGGCAGCTACAAAACATAGAAACTAGCGTGATGAGACATGATAAAAGTAATAGTTAGAGAAAACCATCAAATAGTCCCTAGACTTATTAACAATTATCAATCATTTTAGCCCTAATATTAAGGATCTATAACATTGATAACTATTTGTTTTGGTTCCTCATACAGTGTGCAAAAAACCAAACCGTTTTCGAACCAAACTGTGTTGAAAAACCCAAACAGAAGCACTTTTTGAGAACAGTTTGGTTCACACTAAACCAATTTCACGAGGAGGTTCGCTGAACTGTACCGCTTTCATAATTTGCTCATTTATATCAGGAACTAAATTGATCGTTACTTATAATCAAGGACTAATTTAGTGTATTCTTAGAAATATTTGCGGCATTGGGAAACAATTGATGGTTTCCACGCAACAGTTCACTTAAGGCCCTCACATTTATTGGGCTTAATCAATAGTCCAATTATACACCACACAAATTATGCATGCAATGCAATTTAAGAAGTGAGATACTTTCTTTTTTCTGACAGATGAGAGACTTGAGAGTTAGGGTGACCCCTCCTCCATCAATTAAAAGCCACGAACCTCAGAAGTTAAAAGGAAGAAAAGGAAATATTAGAAAACTTACCATCAAAGAAGGCAGAGCAGTTCAGAAACGAAAAGGAGTACAGAATGTCTATTTATGCGACAAGAAGAAGGATAATCTGTCCCATAAACCGGAATGCCTTTGGAGTTTCTTTTAAACATCTATTCTTTTCATCTCGAGACCAATGCTGCATGAACCACAATCTCACATCAATAATAAGAATGACATAGCATCTAAATATAATACTAAAGCCACAATAGTAGTATTCTTAGTAATCAACCTCGGAAAGCTGGTTAAGCTTATCACGGACATCTTTCAACAATTCAGGCACATCTCCTTCCCATTTGTAAAACTCCAACTCCTTACCTTCCAAGAGCTTCTCAGAAACCTAAAAGCAACGACAATAGAATGAGTTTCACAATAAGTACGAAATGGAATTCTTTGGATAAGGAATTCCTCAGTTCTGATTTTATGTTGACTACAGAACTTCAACACCATAAAGTAAAACTACATATTCATTTTACAAGGTTGCATGAGTTAGTAGAGGGCCTATAAGCATATTTTTATGGGTCAAATTGAACGCCAAGCTATCGTTCACTATGTCAATTCTATTATTTTAGACTTAGATTTTGCCTATAAAAGGCCTGACCCTTGTAGACCTCTCTATCAATTTGTGTACCAAAAATGTAGGAGAGGAATAGTAAGCAAGTTAGAATGCTGGGTACCAAACCACATTGTATCTTGTTAGTAGTGCCGGGCATTTGAGTAGGTGAGAGAGATCAGAAGGTACCTGTACTACTTTCATGTGTAGCTTTTTAGTAAATAACAATGTTATTTCAAATTTCTCCTCAACCCCACTATCATGAATTCAACATCTAAAATTTGATTCATTGTTTGATAACAATCTGTTTTACAGTAGATCTCTCTTATATGGGGCATGTCATGTCATCAACTTTCAAATACTCCTTTCACTTTTAGTAAAAGAAAATATAATTAAATGATTAAACTATCCACTAATTACATTCATCACTCACGCATGAGGTCTCCAGACCTATCTCTTTTATTTGTCCCTAGTATTTCTGATTGAAAAATGATAGTTGAGAAAAAAAAAACATTTTTCTTTTAACGACAAAGTATCTAGCTGAGGAATTTAATTTTTCAATTGGATAGACAGAGAAAGGAACTACACCAAAAGGGGACATATGATAGTTTTCCCTCGTAAACAACTTAAAGACAGGGGAAAGGGAAGTGAGCACACACCTTCTTTCCAATCAAGTGACCAGCAGCTATATGAGAAAAATAGATATTGTAGAAATGGGAGAGAAACAAGGGTGCGCTTGTCTCTGCAAGTTCCTCCAAATATTTGGCATATGTAATCCCCGGAGAACTGGGATTTGGAATCTCATTTCCTTGCTCTTCCAACCATTCCAGATCCTTCAAGAGCCCTTCTGATCTTTCCAACCCAGTTTTCCTCATGTATGCATCTGCAAATTCATGAAACTCATCATAACAAATTCAAATCAATTTTTTAATTAATCAACATCTTTTTAATTAAGAACAAATGTTTTTCATACTAATTTTCGGTAAGTTCCCCCTGGATTACTACCTCTGAGTTTTAACCTCAACCTTTGGTACACGTATTATTATCGAGATGAAACTTCAATTTTGATTAAATAACAATATCATGAATTTCGATATTTAAAAAAAACAGTAACGAAATAATATTAATTACATTTGAAGACAATAATCTCAAAAGGTGCAATGCAATGATGGAATGTAATTGGAATTGGAATTGGACTCACAGGAAACGTTGTCGGATTCGTCGACGATGCGCTGGAGAGTGGCGAAGATGAGGTGAGTGTCAACGAGGTAAGAGATGAAGCCTTCGATGGAGGCGGGCCACGCGTCGAAATTGGACTGGTCGTGGGAAACGGCGTCGTTGCGGAGTTTCATGGCGACGAACCTCATCTCTTCGGTAATGCCGGTGGCCTCTCCTGGGTAGAGCTTCCGATACCTCTTTCTCTTCTTGAGCGTGGACTTAGGATTGGGCTTAGGTGTTGGAACTGCATTCTGAGAGTGATTGAGAGTGGTGTTACTGGAGCTTGTTGCTGTTATGGAAACCCTACAAATGCAATTCCCCTTATTTCGGACTGAGATTGGGAGCGGGAACCGTAGCTGTGGCATGGGTTTCACTGTTGACGCCATCTTCTCCCTTCAACCTTTCGTTATCCCCATTCTCTATTTATTTCAATTCCTTATATTCATTTTAGTTATTATATAATAAAGCAGATTAATTTTTTCATGACTTTTCTCTTATTGGATTTTGTGGATGTGATGATAAATAATTAATGAATTATGGAATGTTAGCTTAGTTAAGATTCTTTTATTAAAAAAACTAAATAAACATGTTCGTATGATATTTTTATATAAAGTTGATTTTATTTTATAAATATATACTTTTTTAATTGGACTTTCATTTTTAATTAATTTTACATTCATATTCTGTAGTTTTAATTATTTAACCTTTCTATTGTAAATTCTACTACTAGTCTAGTATTTAAAATATTCTCAATTAAATTTATCATAACACAAAAACAATATACACTTAAATTAATGTCACATTATAATTTTCATTTTAATTTAACTCAAGTTGAACCTTTAAAGATCGCAGTGAAACAAAGTGCTTAAACAAGGTCTGTATAAAATATCAAACATCCCTTTATTGAGTAGGGCATATGAGAGAAGAATGTAAATATATAAGGCTTTATACTTGTGTTTTCCTATTTATGTACAAGGGACACTGATTACAATCCCTAAGGGTCAATGAACCCAATGAATGGTTGATGAATGGGAAACTGTACAAGCTCAGGCAAGCCATATCTAATAGAAAGCTTGCACATGTTAGTTCACCTTCAAGTTTCATAAACTATGCTAAACTTGGATTTCACGTAGATGACGTTTTTGTTGTTGTGTCAAGTTGAAGCCACAAGACATGCGGACTTCCCAGGCATTTGACATATAAATGCCAGTCCGGAACACCTAGCTAAGCTCTTCTCCGGAAACATAAGCTGAGTCAAGGCATGCTTTTAATCTCTGCAAGAACTTTAACGTCTCCGTATACGAAGGGTCTAAGCGGCTCACCGGTTTGCAAGAATTTATATGATCTGTTGACTCCAGTACCTGTTTCAAAATTTGAAGCTAAATCAGAAAAACAAACGCTTAAACTGCTATAATACCACAAAAAAGTATCTATCAAGTTGTAAATCGTGAATTGTTACGCAGACAGTATTGACTTCTATTGTTTCAAATCCTATGCCATCGGAGTCTCTCTAGAAAAACTTATCCCTTACGCTAAAAGCTTGCATCTCACAGGACAATACATATCAATATTGTCCAACCATTCTTTGATAGTACTATGAACTAAAAATTTATAAAAGGGAACACAACCTTTTTTTTTTCTCTGATGACTGTAAATATTTAGCAATCAATTCATGGCGTAAGCACAAAAGTGATTATCTTATCATCAAACTAAAATAGCAATGGCATCAGTTACTGCATTATATGTTCCTTAAAAGTAAAAAAGGAACCTTTTTTCGCGTCGTAGTAGTAGAGTTGCCTTTTGCAACTGGGATGCTGGGAAGGGTAGGGGGATCAAAGGCCAAAGCTTGAATGAAAATGAATTATTTGGACAACGTATTTTACTCTTCATTTCATTTTCTTTTTCTTATAAAATGAGATAGAATTTCACAATATACTTACAACTAATTCCCCAAATCCGGGATATGCTGACTCAATTGGTACAATTTCTGTCCGAAAGGCCCATCCACCATAACCTTCAACTATTGGAGTTACCTTGGTCTGCAAAAAGCATTCACTCACAACTCAAACTCATGAAAAAACATCGGAACAGATACTAGCAAATAGCTTAATTGCTGATTACCTCACAAAAGCTGAGGACATCAAGCATCCCCTTCTTATGAAGCTGACGAATATAGTCATTAAGCTCTATCAGTCTTGAAGATCCACTTCTTAGCTCTCCTATCTGTTAAACATTAAAAACCAAGAGCAAAACACTGTTTCAAAAGTAGCAATTATTATTCGAAGAGGAAATAGGTTAATCAACATCTAATGTCGAACAAGGGTAGGTGACTTCAAATACTAACTGTGGGAGCTGGACGAAGCACAAAGCCCATTCGCCAAGGCATATCTGCAAGTTTGCTACCAAAATGTGGGCAGCTATAGAAAACCTGCAACCAAAATAACATTAAAAAAAAAAATCTGCATATTTTAAGCATATATTTAATCAAGGAATCAATACTTACAATTCCCATAGTATTTTTCACAAGATTATCAAATCTTTCCTCCTTTGCTTTATGAAGAATCTGCTTCACAACCAGACCTCCCATACTGCAAATAATAGAAAAGCACATACGCAAAACAAAGTGAGGTACAGTGTGACTAAATAAATAACTTGGTGACTAAAAGACATCTGAAAAAATGCAATTTACACGAAATATATAAATAAATAAACAATTAATTTTGTCATTGTCCCAAAAGTTACTTGCACTTTCAAAGGACGCATGTCTATCATAAAAATGAGTAGTAAACCAATGAGTGCACAAAAGTTCAATAAAGTGAAAACTCATAGGCAGCTAGACTAACCTGTGAGTAACAAAAACAACAGGTCGATTCCCAATTCCTGCAGCAACAAGCTTCTCCAATAGCATAGAACTAACTTCCTGCAAATTTCAAATAAATGAGTATATGAACTAGAAAACAAAGAAGCCTGGCAGTAGGTAAGGATGCAAGAGAAATTGGCAACTGCAACCATTTGCAGGGAGGAAATTCAAGAATTTGATTCTAGATCTGTAAGTGTATAGTTTAAGAGAATTTTAAGAGCTGTGATACATACCCGTAATAAGCAAACCAGAAAAGCGAAAATAACAAACTAATAACGAAGAAACAAAAGGATATAGAAAGAAAAAAAAAAAAAAGTTCTCGCAACTGATTCACTCAAATCACGGTAAATTGTTTAGATCTTCATCCACAAAATCAGTCTCACTTAGTAAGAGTTCATTAAGTACAGCTTTTCTTAATAGTAATTTAAACACATGTTAAAACTTAGTATGATGTCTAGATTTATATTTACATAAAATGCTAACAATACTGATCATAGAATCATGTAATGGTGCTTCAGCCTCAAGCAAGAAGATGTGGAAATTGCAATTTGCAAGTCTGTCTGATAATGCAACTCCAGAATGACAGTAGAATAAAAAATGATAATTTTCTTTAGTCCCTAACAAGGCTCATAGAGTATGAAGACCCCCATATCCGATTTTACAAAACTGTTAGCAACTTCCCAGACGACTAAGAAGCAGAGCATGGTAGAGAAGTAAAAGCTAATTGTTTCTAGATAATAAATAATGTGGTGTTTTAGAATTGTAACCTGAAGAGGCAAGCTAGCTCCAGACCACTGTGTGAGATTAGTCTGCATAAAGCATTTACCTAAAAAGTTAGATGGAGGTAAAGGGAACCACCCATGAAAAAACTCTAGAAAAGGTGATAGAACTAACATCAAAAAAAGAATGCAATTCATATCCGAAACATCTCATCTTACTAAGGCAAATATGCCCCAACTTTACTAAGGCAAACCTTGTATTTTAGGGTAAACAACCGAGCCTCAGGAAAATCACTGGAAAGCCATTCACCAGGCCAAAAGGTGCCAAGTTTTCCTGCTTCCTCGTCAACCTTCTCCACCAAATGAGGTGAAGTTGATACTTTTTCCTCAGCTATACGCCAAGTTTTGTAAGGCCCACCACGGAGTCCATGGACAAAAACTATGTCTAGTGGAGGCAAATTTCTGTCTGGGTTGCTTTTAGTTGAATCATTAGAAATAGAACAGTTGCTGTTATTCAAGGATTCTGTTCCATCGTCAATATTAGCAGAAGGAGCCAGAGATATCACATTTGATAAAGATCCTTGTTGATCTGTTTCTTTGGGACATTTCCAGTGAGGAAGATGAGAATTTATCAAGAATATCATGTCATCATAACGAGGACATGAGTTCCTATAATTTTTTACACCACCATCAGAAGGACCTCCACTTCCACTCCTTCCATTAGGCTGGTCATTGCAAAACACATTTAAAAGTGTTGCCCTGGCATAGCTTTGCATTTTAAGATCACTGCAACCTGGAATTCGTCCATTAGCACAATCATCAAGCCATTTGCACCAGGTTTCATCAGCTGTGATGACCTTCTTGACTCTGGGAAGCAGTGAGAGGATGGTCAACAATCGAGCTGCATGCTTGCGGATATGAGCAGTAGGTGGAACTCGGACACTAGCTGAATCATACACCTCTGATATTGTTGGTTTCCCATCTACATTTGATATCCGCCCCTTCCCCTCCTGTGCTCTAGATGATGCATCATAAGCCTCCATAGCAGCCAGCTTCTCATAATCATCACTCAACATAAAGCGCCTCAGCAAACATAAAATCCCAAAATCAACTATCATGTCCTGACACACAGAATCTTCAGCACAAACTTCAGTCAGAGCTTTAATTCCTTTCAGTGTTGCCACGGCAGAATCTGCAGCATCTAATTTAGGCAGATTATCTTTTTTTAAATTTTTAAATGGTCCTGCTAAAGGTTCCAGAGACAGAAAATCTGCTAGTGGGGATGCATCCCCAGAAGTAGATGCAATTCCCATTCTCTTAGCTGCCAGATTAACAACAGCAGTGGAAAGTTGATTGGCAACTTGTGCAGCAGAAGCAATATTTGCATTATTGATTAACGTCTGCAAAAAATTAACACAGCTAAAATGTGCATCAAAAGCAGACTAGGAATTGAAGTAGCACTATCAGATATAGTGAAAGGTCATTTCGACAGAATGAGGGAAAAATATTTGCATACCTTTACATTATCACTTTTTGGCTGACTGGTTGCATTATCATTTGATTTCTTGATAGAACTCTGAACTTCTGATAGCATCATGGCTAACCATCCTTGAGAAAGTGGTACAGATGTTGGTCCGTAGTCTTCCAAGATCTGAGAAAGAATCTTTATGGCTGAAGATCGTATAGTATCAGAGGAAAATGTTCCAAAAACCCAAGGTACAAGAATGCCTGACCATTTTTGACTCTCTTCAAGTGACAAATGCAGCTCCCCGGTACAAAGTAGCTCTAATGCCTTTGCCATTGCTTCTTGCACCTGCTTATGTTTTGTCATCTGCTTGGCGACCTCTCTCATTGGGTTAAGACCATTCTCCATCACTATCTTCTGCACTGCTGGGCTCCTCTCAACAGATAAGAGAAGGGCAGATAAAGCTACATTAGCCAAAGAAACATCGTCATGCTTGCATGCCTGAGATATAGTAGAAAGAATACTGGAAGCCCATTCAGAAATAGATTCATTCAGAGGTGTATTGCGATCTTCTAATAGCAACCGCACCACCAAACTTGCATGCCATTTTACAGATCTCTCGGGTGCCATTAAAGCAGCCATGACTGCATGTCCATCTCGATCCAGCTCCTGAATATGAGTTCTATTTGATTGCGATGCTGTTGCCCAATTAGCTAATGCCCAGGTGGCAAAAGGAACAGCAACATGTTCACAGTGCAAATCATCCCAGAGACCAGGAACAACAGAAGATGATACATTCTTTTGTTGCGGAGAATTGTCATACTTATTTTGATATGTGATAGTTTTAGGAGTTTGATGCTCCAATTCTTCACTATAGGAATCACTAGAGGTCCTTGAAAGCCCTAAAACAGGGGTACCGTCAAGTATCTTGATCCCAATCCCTTTACTTCCAGTCCCACCACTATCATCTTCACCTTCAGGTGGCTCATCCAAGTGCAAACACCCTTCCTCAATTACTTGTAGGGCAGCAGCAATGTCTCTAGTCTCAGCATGTCCAGGCAATGATGGATTAAAAGATACCTCTTCTGTATTGTCACAGCTGGACGTAACAATATCCATAATGGCAGCCACAAGCATACTCCTGCCTTTCAAAGAATCAGAAATATCAAATGCACTACGTCTTGAATGCTGCTGCCACAAAAATTTGCATAATGTCACCAATGCCAGAATCAGATAAGAGACTATCGTCAACATCCTCAGTGAAGCTTGCATTTATATAATAGATCTAGAATAGCCACAACACTAAGGAAACAATAATTCTACTGTGATACACTCACTTTCTCTTCTATCCTCTCACATTTGTTACTTACTATCCCTTTTCTTTTTACTTTTCTTTTTACTTGCTCTCTTGTTTCCACCTACATACCCCCCACCACCAATCGGGTTACGTTCATCACTACTCCTAAGAAAATACATGTTTAAAACCAAACACGATCAGATTTTGGCATGCATCATTAAAAACGCAAGAACATTATGTTAAACAGGAGATGTGAAATATACAAAAGGATAGTCACATTCTTTATTCTAGGCACGCTGGGCATGAAAAATAGTTCAGAAGACAACTCCTAAGATTACATATAACTTCGGAGACTTCTTACAAAGTATCCTCAAGGAATAAATAAACAAACTAAATGTATTTAATGAGAGGTACATTTCATATATTCGCAACCGAAATACTATCCATTTAATCTTTCATCACATTTAAAAGATTAAACCCTGTTTATGAGACAGGAGGCTCTATAATCAAGCACAATAGGAATAAAGTCGAATTGATTGCTCAGTTTGCGAATGCCTATGCAACAAAAACGAACACAACAACTCACACAGAAAAAGTAATTCACATAAAGAATCATTTACCTTCTTATTCTTAGAACGCCGAGGCTGGCACGAAAAGATGAACCTCAGAAGATTCGGAACCGCGTGAGGTCTCCCAAGCACCGCCGCGGACACGTTAGGGTCCGCAATCAGATAAGCAAGCGCCCTCGCGGACTCCGCCTGAGTGCCGCCGCCGCCTTCTTTCGCCACGGCCTCCAGCAGCCAGTCCACGACAGCGCCGCCACGGGCCCCGACGATGGCGGCCCTGCGGCCGGAGTTCGCGGCGGCGATGTCGGCGAGCAAGGCCGCCACGCGAATCTCGAAGCCGGAGCGCACCTCATGGTTTGCCGACGACAGCACCGAGCACAGAGAGTGCCAGAGGACCGCAGCCGCGACGCCGGTGCGCCTGGCGTGGTGGAAAATCCGGTCGAAGGAGTCCGCCGCCTTGCGCGCGGCGTGCTCGGCTCTCGCGTAGAGAGGATTGGCTTCTTCGCCGAGATCAGATTCGTCGTAGTCGGAGGTGAGGAAGGCGGCGGAAGTGAGAATGGCGGCGGCGGAGAGCGCGACGACGTAAGCGCGAGAGGAAGATTGCGGAGTGGTAGGAGAGAAGTTGTGGCGGTGATCGTGGATTGGTGCAATTTGAGAATTGTGTACGGTTTGGTTGGTTGAATTGGTGGTTCTTCTGGAAGAGAAAATGGTTCGAGGAAGATGGTGGCGAAGAAGTGGTCGCGTTCTGTTACAGATTCGAAACATTTTATTTTTATATTTTTATTATTTTTTTGCGTTTGCGTTTTGGGTAGAGAAAAGAGAGAGAAGAGAAACTGGTCGTTTTCCTTGACTCGAAGATGATTTAGAAGGTGGATGCGGCGAGTATGGCGGGAGCATATCTTGCTCTTCTTCGTAATGGTACATGGATGAAATTCAATTTTCTATATAAAGAACTTTCTTACACGAATATGCTTTGGATTTTATTTCTCTGTCGTAATAGAGATTAGTTGACTGCCAACCTATTTTGGGCTGCGGCCCAAGGTATAAAGCCCAAATGATACTTGCACTAACACCAACCAAAGCAAGTCACTCATAAAAACAATTAGATTCATTTTATCATACAAAGATGTTAAGATAACACAAATAAATGAAAACATATTATTTGTTTGCTTCATGGTATCACTATTTTGAAACGTATAAATATCAAGAGTCATAAATGAAAAGGCTGTAGAATGAACCAAAAAGAAAATATAGCGTAGATTGAATTGGATTCACCTTGTTTTACTCGTAGTCGAAATCAACTTATAGTTTTATAAAATAATAATTAAATAAAAAATTAAAATAATTATTTTTGAAACATAAATGTATTATAGTTTAGATTTATTTATATATAGAACCATTGTATCTAATTTAAATTTATTAATATAACTTAAAATTTAAAAATATATATTTATTTGACTTGGAATAAATTAAGTGTTCCAAAATGACTTAATGACTAAATATAGGTCCAGTCCAAGCCAAAAATTGTAGCCCATTTAAGAGGGTCGAGCTGATCCAATATAAAGTTCGGCTTTTTCTTTTTGCATTTCCATTATTAATAACTGCACCCTCATAAATATGCTTTCTTATTGCACGACGCCACTATTGTCGTCAACACTGATGGTGTTGTCATTGTGGCTGTGTCGTTGTCACTGCATTTTTTTGAGAGGAAGAAGAAGAAAAGAAAATGAACTCATTCTAGAGAAAAGTCTGTTTTAGAAGTTTGTTCTCAACAACTCATTCTATAAAAGCTTTTTAAAAAAAGTTTAATTTAAAATTTCTATTATGAAAAGCTCGTTTTAGAATATATTTCATGTGTTTCATAAATTCTACTCTAAAAATCTTATTTTGAAATATCTATATGAAAACTATGCTTTAGAAAACTTCTTTTGAAATTTTTTAAAACAAATTTTATAAAAGTCACTTTTATGAAAGGTAAAATAGTCGTTTTAAAAATTATAGGATTATAGTTAAAAGTTATGGAGTGTGGGAAGAAAAATCCTTATTCAAACAAATCCGAACACATCAATCAATTCAAAACTAATTAGAAGCCTTTCAATTATGACTAAGGTACACACCAAAATAGGTTCATATGTTGAAATAATATAGTGCTAATTACGAAATTAATAAATCAAGAAAATAAAAAATTACTAAAATTTCTATTCTTTTAACTATTATAGGAAGTGTTAACAAAAGTAGATATTTATGTAGCTAACGAGCACGAGCCATTAATATTCTAATGGTCATATGAAACCTCGTGTTTCTCGATTGGGTTCTTGATGTAAACTTTTGTTGATGATTCATCATTGATGTTGTTTTTGACGTATCATTACTACTTCATCTTGATGAGGTAACCCTAATGATTCAGGAAACTGTTGCAGTGATAAGGAAAAAGAAATAATTAGCATTAATTATTATCAACCACCACATACTAACTAGTGAGAGGTATTGGTACCAAACTTTTTGTATTATGTACTAATTTTATTAAATATTTTATATGACACTTAACTGTAAAAATAATAATATCTATGTGTTATTTAGCATTTTATTTTTTAGAATGTTTATGACAGAGACAATAAAATATTTTGTTCACTTTGAAAATAATATTTTTGAGTATTATTTACTTTTCATTTTTATTGTACTTTTATAATTCATTACTGTTTTAAAAAATTATAAATGATTATATTTTTGTCCACATAATTTTATTAATCTTTCATTTATATTAATGTGATTATATTGATTTAAGTATTAAAGGTCATTTATTAAATTTCTATCGATGGATTGATATGTAAGACTTTTCTTATTTCTTCATGTTATCCGAACCATTTATTTAAAAAAAAACATTTATTTTGCTAATCACTATTCTTACTATTTTTTTTATCAACTGAACAAGTTCAAACACGCCATAATGTAAATTTAAAAAAGAAATATTTGTCAACTTACAATGAAAAATTGTTAGAATTGCTTTTATAATATTTATTAGTGTTAAGAGAAAACATGCTTCTTTAATTTTTCAACTACTTCGAAAGTAAAATTTTCTTCATGATGAGTTCGTCGAACGCACCGATATTATGTTTCGGTTGCATTGCTTCATTTTGAAAAACCCGTGATTTACATAATTTTTATTTGTAGTGACAATGGAATAAGAATTATGTATGATTGCATGAATTTTTTTAAACGAGAAAAAATTACATGTCATCCAAATAAGATAACGACTTTAATGACTTTTTTTTTTTAAATTATTCAATATGAACATTACGAGATGAATTATTAGATTTGTTAAGCTTCTACCAAAATAACGATTTTACTCATTCAATCATGAATAATTGATTAGAAATAATGTTTAACGATCCAATGATTTTATTGTATCAAGATTCAACTAATTTTGCACGACTTTCGTTAATATTAAAGTTGATGAATTTGAAAATTATAATAAAAATTTCACAAAACAAATATAATTATTAAAGAATAGGATTATAAAAATAAATAAACTACTTAATTATGAGATGAAAAATATATTTTCTTTAATGACTATTAAGTATAAAATGGTACATGCATGTTTAATGATGGTATATTATATAATAAAAAGTTTGAAAGGTTGAAAAATATATCTTGAGTGTGGACCATTATGTTATAAGATGAATAATAAAAATCAAGTCAACTAATGATAAGATGACAAATGAAAGTTGTTTGTAAAAGTTGTTTGAGATCTTTTACCATTCAAAAGGGTTAAACATTTATCTCTAAATCTAAATGATGCTAAAAATATTTGATAATACCAACTCACATATTAGTTCTAGTAGGCACACTTATAACCTCCAATTTATTTATTAAACTACAACTTAAAAATAAATTCTATTAACTCAATCAATAGCAATACAAAAATAACAATACAAAAATAATAAGCATATTTACTTTAAATACCTTGAAAGGTACACTCAAGCCAGTATTTGTGATCGGGCACTTAACCTACCAATCAATATATTATATTCATAATATGTATTAAAATATCAAAATTTAATGTTAAAATACATAACATTATGCAAGACCATTGTTAAATGAAATTGACTTACCAATCTACAATTTGTTTGAAGTAGTTACTACAACATATTTAAATAATTTACAATAACTTATTTAATAAAGATGAATTTACTCATGAATATATATATATATATATATATATATATGTATATA
>Ga0099825_1001077_pt1 | contig 33540 bp, 10 predicted proteins | sample SiratroredBW_FD_76838 | JGI IMG/M metagenome (GOLD analysis project Ga0099825, IMG submission 76838) | Root nodule microbial communities of legume samples collected from California, USA - Siratro red BW | ecosystem: Host-associated > Plants > Roots > Nodule | place: USA: California | collected...
AAAAATTAAAATATTACAAATTCTTTAAAAAAAAATTTTTTAAAATAAAAAAAACAAAATTTTCTTTATAAAGTTTTTAAAAAAAAAAAAAAAACCTTATTTCAATCTTTATTTTTTTTTTAATTTAACTCATGCTTTCAGTTTTCAATGAAATATTATTTTTCATTTTTAATCTGCACTTAAAAAAATTACATTAATATTTATATTTCCAGTAGATAAAAACAATAAACTTACTGAGATATTGACGACTAAAATTGTCCATGATATTTTAATTGTAGTTTTAATTAATACGAGGAATATTAAACTGGAATAATTTCAGACCAGCAAAATATTTTTTTTTTGTTTTAGTAATAAAAATCTATCAATCTCACTTACAATAAGTTTAGATCAGGACATCTTAGTTTTACTCTAGTAATAAAGTTATAAAAGATAGGAATCTACCTTAGAAGGGAATTAAAATATAACAGTCTGAAAACTAAAGAGTAAATTTAATATCCTCTTTATTTAGTAACAACTTCTAAGTATTCAAAACAATTAGTTTAACTGGACACTAATGATTAAATTAGCATACTTTAAGTAATTTATGCACACATTTAATAATAAATTTAAATTTAATATACTTTATAAATGATTAAAGTTATTTAATGAATCTTGTTAATACTAATTAAAAATCTTAATCCCAACAAGTTTTGACCACAGTACCTTCATTTATTGGGCCTAGTTAACCTGTCCAACTCTGCAACATATCTTATTGTTATTATTATTTTTATTATTATTATTATTATTTAGGTTAAGTAGTTGGTTGATCCTTCCTTACACGTGTTAACTTGCACCATACTTCATGAAAAACGGCTGAGGAGGGCCTCCGTCAGATCCCAGTAGTGCCACGTAGCGGAACATAAGAGGCCCAACTCTGGTGGGTCCCGTCACGTTTATCCATTTGTCTTCTCGTCTCTTCCTAAAGTTTGTGACGATAATTTTTATTTTTTATTTTTATTTTTTGGACAGTTTCTTTTTATGAAACTCATCTCCTCTGCTCCCTCTCTGCTTTCCATAAAGTTGAAATCTCAACCGCGAACAAAGCCTTTCCCTTCAGTTCTGGCCTCCGTCTCAGCTTTCACTCTCTCCCTTCCGAGGAACCAAACCCTAACACTCTCAAAAAGCACTTTCCTGTTTCAAATCTAGTAAAGTGCAGAGCTCACTGCTCTTCGTCAATCTCAGATCTGTTATTTCGAAACTCGATTCATGGTGCTTCGAGTGCGTGTTTCGATTTACTTTTCTTTTTAGGGATTGGAAGTTGATCGGATTTGAGTTTTTCTTTTCGATTTTTTATTGGTGGTGTGGTTTGAGGTAGGTTTTTCACTGTTTGTTATTGTCTTTCTTGATTCTGTGTGTGCAAATTAAATGAATTAAACGGTTACGCGCCTTTTGCCTATTCAAATAACCGTCTAGGAACTTCTTATTCACGCGTGGATTGGTTTCTTGACTCGTATTGTTGATTTTCTTTGCCATTTCAGTGTTTTCTGTTGAACGTAGCCTCAAATTCATCGAAAAGTTGTTCTAAGTCTGAATTTTGTGAGTAGGAGATGTTTTGAGACGAATCTGGAGTGGGGGTTCAAGTTGGGTTCCAGTTTATCCGTGAATGCTGTGGGCTTGTATTATTTTTTCGGTAGTTTCCACAATTGGATTCCCGGGGGTTCTGTTCTGTGATTTTGATGGGAGAAGAAGCTGATTGTGTGCATGCATTAGATGAAGGAAAGAAGGAAAACAATGAGGAATCAAGGACGGAACTGAAGCGTGACTACGACCAATGTGTTAGTGATACCGAACGTCACCTGTTTCCTCACAAGAAACAAGTTAAAGAAGTTTCGAACGATGAAGTGCGCTCTGAGGTTTCTAACCCCAACGTTTCTGCAACAGAGCATGCGCTAACCTTTCAAGATATCAGTAGCCAACCAACTGAATCCACGGTTAACCATGCAGAGTGTGGGGAACTGACGTCTACTCTTTTGGAGAATTCAAGTTCTGATGAGACCTTGAGTGATGAAGCTGGTGATCAGAATATTACTACTACTACTACTACAAATAATAGTAATAATAACAACAACACTTCTCAGAGTGACAAGGACACGAGTAGTGCTGCAATGACATCGTGTGTTGTGATGGAAATCCCCAAGCATGCTAGTTCATCTGGGATTAGGAAGATTACTTTTAAGTTCAGTAAAAAGAAGGAGGACCATGGTTACCAACCACCTGCTCCTGTGCACCGTTCTGCTCTTTACGCTGATGGCAATCACATTGGTTTTCATGGGGATGATGAATATTTGGCAAGGGATTATTGTAGTGGTGGGTTGGTAGAAAGCACGGGATATGTTCATGATGGAGATTTGGACTTGTACGCTCGCAATATGGAATTGAAAATGTCCAAGAAAGTAGTTCCTAACTGCTACCCTACAAATGTCAAAAAGCTTTTATCAACTGGCATCCTTGACGGAGCTGTAGTGAAGTATATTTACAATCCTGGAAAGGTAAAGCTCAAATCCGTTGCCTTTTTTATATACTCATGCTTGGTTTCTTCTAATGTTTTGAAGTTGTTGTCAGGTTGAGCTACAGGGGATTATTGATGCTGGTGGATATTTGTGTGGCTGTTCAATGTGCAATTACTCTAGAGTAAGACATGTACTTAACGTTACTTTTGGAGAGTTTGTTCTATATTTACAAAAGGACTAATTTTATCATTTTCTTAGATTCTTAGTGCCTATGAGTTTGAGCAGCATGCCGGAGCCAAGACTAGACATCCAAATAATCATATTTTCTTAGAAAATGGAAGACCGATATATAGTATTATACAGGAAATAAAAACTGCTCCACTCAGTATATTAGATGAAGTTATAAAGAATGTGGCTGGTTCCTCTGTCAATGAGGAGTCTTTTCAGGTTTGGAAAGGTGAGTCATTTCTGAGGCTTATAAATGCATTGCGGAAGCCTAGTAGTGTTGGGTTTATGTTGATTAATTGTCTTCGAAAAAGGGATTTTATGTGCTGGGTGAATCCCTCCTCTGTATAAAAAATAAATTGACTCACCTTCATTTGAGCACCTTGTTAAGTTTCTGACATTTTCTTATTTGAAGATTATATTTTCGTTGTCTGCTTCAATGTTTTTTTATTTCTGCCATGTTATGGTCTTCTATATTCTTAAATATACTAGGATTTATGAAAGTCTTGGAGATTTTTTTAATCAGGAGCATTTCTTTTATTTTGTTGGCCTTTGCTTGTGTTGGAGAGAACAACGGCACAACCTTTGATAGAGTTGTTCATCGTAGTCAGTACACATTGCTTCCGTTTCAAAATAAGTGACTTTAGAGATTTTAGCTGTTGTAGATTATATGTCACTTTAGAAAACGAAGAAAACATCTTTTTCTTTTTTCTAACTTCATTCTTCTCTTCTTGAATCAGCTCTAAATGGAATAAGAAAGCATTAATGCCATAAAAGGATAACAGTCCAATAAACTTATATTTCCTTGAAATTGAGAATATTTCTTTGAAATGGAGTGTGCACAAAAAAATGTGGGGTTAAAGGGTACCCTTTTTGCCCTGTATTTTGTTAGAGCTGATAATCATTATAGCTTATGATCTTGTCCTATAGGAAAATATTATTACCAGTCTCTCCGACTTTCCTAGAGCCTTAAGGTGTTAGGTGAAATTTTATGAATTGTTTTGTATGTAACACTTCTCTCGCTAGAAATTGGTCTTAGTGCCTAACTCGACTCCAAAAAAAGTGGTTTGTGAGGTGAGAAATGTCTAAACTTTGTAAGGTATACTAAATTCATATCTCTAATTGATGTGAGACTAAACCACCACTGATGAGTCTGCTATTAAGACAACCTTCAAAGAGGCCACAGCTAAGGCAGACTGGGTGTAATTGCAATTAAGGTGGTTTTTGGATACTCCCCCTCATGCCCAAGCGGTGGCAAATGCAGGTGTCCCAATAATGTATCTAGGATGTGTTTTGGTACCATATTTGAAATTGGTTTTATCCTACAAAAGCAGTTGTAAGGTGAGGATTGCCCAACCTTTATAATTTTTATGAAGTCATCTTTCTAGTCAATGTGGGACTAAACCACCACCCTTCAAGTTGTGACTAAGGTAGTCTACAAAGAGGTCTTGCAACCAAAGCAGGTTAAGGACGACCATAATTAACGTGGTTTTATAACTGGTACAATAAATGTGTGCATAAAGAATTTCTTTTCTAACTTATTTTGTTAGAGCTAATCATGATAGGCTTACGATCTTAATCCTATAGTAAAAACACAATTACCAATCTCTCCGACTTCCCTATTAGTTAAGCTGTTAGGTAAGCTTATGAATTGTTTTGTCCTACAGTTTTCATTACAAACATTCAGGAACTCAAAGGAATAAACTCAACAACAATTTAAAATATAGAGTAACCAATGCATGTTGTATGCTGCAACTTGCATGGGATCACTCATTAAGCAAATGGATGCTGACTTTTTGGGCAAATAGTAAGAGATGTTTGTTTTGCTTTGCATTAGGTCATGATTTTTCTTATACATATATTTTCTTTGCCATGGGTTCTGCAGAAAATCTTCTACACAGCACTGGCAAGGTTCAGGCTTATAAAAATTGTAGCACCAAACACGTTGGCATGTCTCATACAAACATAAGGTAAATCTGAAATAAACCCAAAATGATAATAATAAATCAATTGAGTATTCTCTATCTCTTATTCACCATGTTTAGTTTGGATATTGGCAATCTTTCAATTAAGAAGTTCTATAGTGAATGGGACACATCTGGTTTTTTCCACGCCAAAGGTAGCTCTTGCTATCAATATGTTTATTAATAGTTAAAGAAACTTGTTCTAAATGTCATGACATTGATGGTTATTGGTCTATTTGTTCAATGGACTTTCTTGATTAAGAATAACATCTTAGGCTTTGCTTTTGAAACGCCTTATCTTACTTGGCATCACTAAAGCATGTGAACCTGGGCACTTGCTTGTACTTCTAGAATAAAGCCTTGTTGATGGTAGCCTGAAGAATTAAACAATTACTCTACTTAGTCCTAATGCTTGGACTGGCAATGCTTTCAAGATCTGGCTAATGCGTTGCTTTTTTTCGAATTTAAAATTAATCAGATTTCAGAATTCTATGGGTTTTGTTAAAGGAAAACAATTTGGTTTTCGACTGGATTTCCCTCTGGTGTTATCTATGAGTGCTACGAATTTAACTGTTTTTTGGTTTTGGAAAATTCTTATTTCAATTTTTATTTCTGTCAAATGTTAATATGTTAATTTTTTTTGTCATTGTGTTAATGAATTTTGAATCAACTTAAAAAAAGAAGACTGACAAGATGCCTGTTAAATTGCTCCAGTCATTCTGTAGATGGTGCTAGCCACTTGTCTTCTTTGCACGTGCCAAGTCATTATGAGCAGCCCAAGTATATGAATCAGACAACTGACGAATGGAAACGTGTGACGAAAAAGTTTGTCCTCTCTCTTGGTTCAATTACTACCCATACTTGATAATGTGCTTGAGCAATCTGCATATGTACAAGGTTATTTGGTTGATTAAATTATAGACCTTTCCTCGATATTCAATTACTCACAGTACATATTTTCTGTAGGTCAAGCTCCTACTCTTCTAGTTCTGGTGTACTTATGAAAAGAAGTGCTGAGGGTTGCACTAAGAGAAGGTACTTTTGTTTTGTTTTGTTTTTTTGGGGGTGTCTGTTGTTTGTTTTTTGTTCTATCAAGCTTCTCCATGTGAATTGCAATATTTTAGCTACTGCTGTTGGAGTTGATTTTTGCTTTTATCAGGGACAATGATTTACACAGGTTACTTTTTATGCCAAATGGGTTACCAGATGGTGCTGAGTTGGCTTATTATGTCAAAGGACAGGTGTGTGAATATTCTTATTTAAATATTTTTCAATTTTGCATGTGAGTTTCACTTGTTTTCTGTGGTATTCAATATATGACATGTCTGACGGTGTGTTTCAGAAATTACTTGGAGGTTACAAGCAGGGAAGCGGTATAGTCTGTGGTTGTTGTGATATTGAGGTACGGTCATATAACTGTGCGCAAAATGTTTTACTTTTATAAACAAATAAATGCTAATAATATTAACTTTTACAATCTGCATTTGCGTGTAAACAGATAAGCCCTTCACAGTTTGAAGCCCACGCTGGAATGGCTGCTAGGCGTCAACCGTGAGTATAATATAAAAAGCAGCTAAATAGTCTAGTCTATTTTTCTGTCTTGATATAATTTGTCCTTTTGCAGTTATCGACACATATATACTTCCAATGGGTTAACACTTCATGATATAGCTCTCTCATTGGCAAATGGTCAAAACCTTACCACGGGAGACAGTGATGATATGTGTGCAGTATGTGGAGATGGAGGAGATTTGATTCTTTGTAATGGATGCCCTAGGGCCTTTCATACAGGTGGTCAGATTGTATTCTTCACTAATTATTAATTATTTAAAGATATTGTCATATCTTTATGTATTTTTCTTGTTTGTCATATTAATTTCTGAAGTTTTCTTTCATTATATTAGGAAGCATATTCACTGTTACCCTGTGTGTAATTTGGACAATGAGTGATGTTGTCTATTGTCTACATGTTGTAAGAAAGTTCTATAATTGTATTCATATGCTGCATAGCACATGTAGCCTGCATTGAATAGACAGTCTTGCTACCACGTTTTGTTCAATACCATGTCATGTCTAGTTTAGTATTGTACCAGATACTGTGAAATTGTGATGAGAAAATAAACTGGTTTTGAGGTAAGGTGACAGAATTTATTAAGATCTGTCATTTTCTGGTTCAATTGCAGCCTGCTTGGGTTTACAGTGTGTTCCAGACAGTGGTTGGCGATGTCTAAATTGTGGAGATAATGCTGGTAGTGGAAGAGAATCTTCTATGGTGAGGCCAATCATGATCCGGCTGACACGAGTTGATAAAACACCAGATTTTGAAATGGGTGGATGTGTTGTTTGCAGGTAGGTTATGCGGTTTATCTTAAAATAATTTTATCAAAACTGTCACTTTCTAACAACTTTATTAGGCATATGTTCTGTAAGGAAGTGTGCAATTTTACTTTCAAGATTTTGGATTCTGGTTGAAGGTATCAAGTGGTTCAGAAGTACAGAGTGTTAATGAAGATTGTGGTGATAGGCCATTGAATTGACGTCACTGTATTTTATATACATATATACATGCATTGATTTGACCTCTAGAGACTGTATGATATTAGGATTAATGAATATTATAGTAATAAGCCATTGAATATTAAAATTTTGGCGTTAATGTTTTTTAAATGACAATATTTGCAGAATTTAAGCTATTTGTATTGGGTTTTTTCTGCTAGAGAAAGCTCAGTTTGGTTTCATATTTGACGTTGTGATGTGTACTCGTGTGTAGTGTACACACACACATCCTATATCTTTGCTACTGTAAAGCGTTCCTTTTGTATTAAGTAATCCTATACTAATATGCAAATACTCAACAGGGAGCACGATTTCAGTGTTGCAAAATTTGATGAACGAACAGTAATAATTTGTGACCAGGTAGGATTTGTACATGGCGGCATCTGTATTGAACTGTTTCTTTTTTAGAAAGTTGACAATATTGCTGGTTGTTAACTAGTGTGAGAAGGAGTATCATGTTGGCTGCTTGCGGGACATTGGGTTATGTGAGTTGGAAGTAAGCACTTGGCCTTTAACAAATACTTTTATGGCACTTGGCCTTTAACAAATACTTTTATGACACTTGCATTTGTTTTCAATATTTCATCATCATATCTTACAACAGGAGCTGCCCAAGGATAAGTGGTTTTGTTGCGGTGACTGCAATCGAATATATGTGGCTCTACAGAATTCAGTTTCCGCTGGAGCAGACATTATACCAGCTTCCTTGTCAGAACTAATTATAAGGAAGCATGAGGAAAAGGGATTATGTACCTATGGTTCCAAGGATGATATTCAGTGGAGAATTTTAAGTGGAAAAAGCCGTTATCCAGAACATTTACCATTGCTTTCACGAGCTGCGGCAATTTTCCGAGTGAGTATTTATACCTTCCAAGTATGCTAATTATGATATGGTATATGCTGTTCATATTTCATTGGTTCTATCATCTGCTCCTAGCTTACCTTTGTGAAACAGTTCAAATTATTAAAGTATTAATGATAACTGTACTGTAACTTCAGCTTTCCTGATGAGAAAATTTCCCTTTTTCATGTAGGCAGCTGGTTTGCATTTGTGTTTTCATCACATGCATGACAAAAAAAGTAACCTAGTCCCTCGAAGCAACATGAAACCTTGAGTTTTACTTATGTGATATGAAAGAGGTCATGTCTTATGTATATGTTCGGAATAAAATATTTTAGGAATTGGTTTGTTTTATTGATGCAACACTTTGTCTGGCATGTTATAAAATAGGAATTCTTTTTTTGATTCTAAGTTCCTTTTTTATCTATGTTCAAATAGCAATCCACTCAATTCGTTTTATTTGAGTGTATCTAATTGAAATTTTGTTTTGATTGTTGGAATTAACATTTCCTTCTTACAAGTTATTTAGCCATTCTTAATAAGGGTAATAAAGTAAACTATGAAGATAAAGTCAACCCAGTTCATTTTATCATGTTCCAAGCATGGAAATTGATTTGTAAGGGAGTTTCTCTTGTTCCATCAGGGTGTGGACAAGTTTTAGGTTAAAACCTTTGACTATTCAGAATGACATGCTTTCAGTTTTCGTGCATTTTGAAAATGCCCTTCTAGGTCTATCTTTATTTCGTAATCTACCTTTTGATATTGTGTGTTGGGTTTCAGTGGGATTGAAATTGTCTATTATTCAGATTGTATGTTGTGTTATTCACTTCTCATGCTTTGGGAATATGTTTTGGCAGGAGTGTTTTGATCCCATTGTTGCAATATCTGGCCGTGATCTGATTCCTGTTATGGTCTACGGGTAAACAATATGAATTATTTTATTACAGATCACAGTGGTTCATTTCTGTTGTGCTTCCTTCTTAGTCATGATTTATTGTACTGTGGATTATTAACAGTCCAGTGTTAGTATATAGACTGCCACTAGGATAAGTTTGAATTATGATGAATGTGCCAATTTCTCTCCATCACTCTCCAATTCTCCCTCGTGCATACAAAACTATTTTATAAGCTCTCTGAGCTTCATGTTTTTGGGTGAATTAAATTTGTACCTACTTATCTATCACAAACAGTATTTTTCTTAAGTTCATTCTAACAGTTGAATTTATATTGAACCATTGATTTAAAGTCTTGGTTTGAATTTTGTAAATGATTGTCAATCGGTGCTTGAATTGCATGGGCAGGATTCTATCTAATATCCATGTGCTTTTAGTTCAATTTTTCTGGTAATATATTGTATTTTGAATTTTGTATTCAGGAGGTTTTGTAAATGATTGTCAATCAGTGCTTGAATTGCATCGGCAGGATTCTATCTAATCATGATCTTAGTTCGTTTTTCCTGGTAATAATATTGTATTTTGAATTTTGTGCAGGAGAAATATTTCTGGCCAAGAGTTTGGGGGGATGTATTGCATTGTTTTAATAGTGAAGTATGCTGCTGTCTCTACTTTTCATGTTTTCCTGACGGTGCTTGTATTTGGTCGTATTGACATTGTATGTATCATACTTGTACCAGTTCTGTTGTAGTATCAGCTGGGCTTCTGAGGATTTTTGGCCGTAATGTTGCTGAGCTTCCACTCGTTGCTACTAGCAGAGTACATCAAGGAAAAGTAAGCAGCAACTTATTCATGCATGACCCAAAATTGAAAAAAGTTGCTTGATAGATGCATTTTGATAATACTTGTTTATCTTTCAAATATGGCTTTTCCATTAGGGATATTTCCAAGTGCTGTTCTCTTGCATAGAGAGGTTGCTGTCTTCTCTAAACGTAGAAAAGCTGGTGCTTCCTGCAGCAGGGGACGCAGAGTCAATTTGGACCAAGAAATTGGGGTTCCGAAAGATGAGTGAAGATCAGGTGATTCCGTCGTTCTACATTTGCTTGTTTACCTGACAAAGTACATATTACCTATGTGCTGAGAATTGAAAACCTAATACGCTCTTGTATCGGGTGAACAGCTTAAAATTAAAGTTTGTGAATTCTTCCTTCATGTGTTAGACTATTAGCAACCATTTTATAGACTGCCATGTCTTAGCTGTTAACTATGTGCAAAGAGACAATTATTGTGAAGGAAGACCAACTTAACTAAAATATGACCTGTTTATATGATGGAGCTTGCTAAGTAATAGAAAAATATATTTTTTTTATTAATTGTGTTGCCAATGGATTCCTACTATAATTTTCGATGAAAACTTTTTATTTATTGATTTCTTAAGTAGTAATACATTAGGAACATATATTTCATTTACTGACACTACATAGAAGTAGTCACGGTGGCTTGAGTTTGGAATTTGAAGAAATTGTTGCAGACATTAATTATCATTTACAATTAAGCTTTTATTTTCTTGGGCAGTTATCCAAACATCTCAGAGAGGTGCAGCTAACTCTCTTCAATAAAACTTCAATGCTGGAGAAGACGGTGCAGCAGACTATAGAAAGAGTTTGATCTGGTGTTGTAACTAATTTTTGGTAATTTATTCATTTTTTTAGCATATTATACACTGTAACATCGTATTGTTATGTTCTTTTTGTTTTTTTCCCACGTAGTATGGGTGCTCGTGGATGGATCTTTAGTGTCAGCCAGCCATGTCTCTTTCTTTTTGTAAAATGTAGGGTAAAAAGTAAGCGTGAAAAATAGGGAACATGGCCTAAAGGATAGAAGTAGAGGAGTTTCGAAGAGCTAGCATGCTGACCAATTTTTTTTATTAGCATGCATGTTCGCTATAAAATCCTGCTGTATTGGATTTTTTTCCCCCTCAGAAGTTATGTATCTTTTCCGGTGAATTTGAATTCATGAAAATCTCCGCACAACATAATGAAATACTAATATTAATAGATGTATGTACTCGATTAACTGTTGTTTTTAACGAGTTGCTTGAGCGCTGAAGGTGTTTTTGCCTGCTTGACATTGAGGTGATTGTTGCTGTATAACTGTTCTAAGTTCGAACATATCGTCTTGTGGTGTTATAATTTTGGTAGAATGGTTATGATTTGGTTAGTGAAAGTGTGCGGAGGTTTTAATTTAGTTTAGAATTTAAGTGAATTAAATAAAGTTTCTTAAAGTAATTTTCACTTATATTTATCTTTTATTTCAGCTAGGTTTTTACATATTCGATTTTTTTTGTTATTATTAAAATACAATTTTGTCTTGTTTATATGTATGTAAATGTGTCTGTATGTATAAAATAATATGTAGGGATTTATTTGAAACAAAGTTGAACGCCAAAGAGAAGATATTTTTAGTGATTTTTTATTTATTAATATTTATGAACTAACTTTAAAAAGTTTGCTCTTTTTAAGGATTGAAAAGGTCATTTAATATAATTTTCATTAAATGTAAATAATGTTAGTAATACATTTTTTTACACATTTTTAACTTAATTTCCTGAAAATTATAAAAAAATTCTCCGATTTTTAATCATAGTTTTAAAGGGTGGTGCGTGCAATTTTCAGCTATGTGCTAACTTGAATGTTTTTTTATGCTAGGATGTTTGAAAGATTCGTTATTTCTTGATTTGGAGCTTTATGGAGTATTATCTTACATCTGGGAATGAAGATGCCTCCTGTATGCTACAGGCTCAATAGGAAAGAAAGATTTATGGGACGTATAGGACTCATACATTCTATATTCTATAAGTCTTTCTTTCTTTCTCTCACTGGATGATGGAAGAGTTGAGCTTCTTGTTTAATTTCGTATTCCATGCTCTACATTTCTGGACAACACATTCTTTTTGCATGAGTCTTGATTTTGTTTTTCTACAAATAAAATCAAATTTTCTTAATACGTGTTTATTTTGTGTTTGAATTAAAATTAAATCATTTTTGTTCTTTTTTCTGTTTATTTTTTGAATAAAACAATGCAGATAAATTCATAATACGAATTTATAAATAGTGAAAAAAAAATCGTAAGACAATGCTAAAATAAGTTTTTACTTAACGGATGTATACAGAAAATTTTCTTCTTGCGTCTTGTTAGGGAAGTTCTTCTGATTTGTACCCGTCTCTCATCTAGGTTGTGTTTGGTTGGACTAATTTGAGGGGATTTACTGTTCAAGAAGAAGGTTGTTTGGTTGACCTGATTTGGAAGGATGGATGAGGAGAGATTTGCAGAATTGAATCTTCGCTCATCTGAAATTTGAAGGAATGAAGAACGAAATTACAAAATAGCCCTTGTAAATGAAGTGAAAATTATAAAATACCCTTGACTTTGAAAATTACAAAACACTATTTTAAGTGGGGTTTGTAACAATAAATATTATATATGAAAAATAAATTGATTTATACCTAATTTTCAAATAATTGATTTCAATAATTATATATATATTCTTTTTCATTCATAATACTTCCTTTTTTTTTTTCAAAACAGCTATAATATAATTAATCTCCCTTCAATCTATTCATACTCAATACAATCTATCCATTCATAATTATATTATTAACCTAAAATAATTAAATCACTAAAAATTATTTACTTTATAAAAGAAATAATAAAAATATATTATAAATATTATATTGTTTTTTATTTATTTTTCTTTTTTATTTTTTATCGATGAAAATATATTTACTTAATGTTTAATTGAAGTAAATCAGAAAAAAAAAATATTTTTGTCTCCTTATTTGATTCAATATATATGATGAAATTAAGGGGAGAACATGTTATTTAAAATATTTGTTATTCATTTTAAAAATATTTTTATTTTCTTTTAAATATAAAATTATTAACACACAAAAATAAGGATGTTCACGGGTTGGATTAATTAAAATAATTACCAACCAACTAAAAAAATATCTAGTTAGTTAATTCAGTTTCTATATTTTTTATATTAAAATCAATTTAATATAATTCATTTTAATTTTTTACCATCTGTTAATTAGTAATTTCAGAAATATATCAATTAAAAAAATAAAAACAAATCTATAACATCTATCAAATCAATCCCAAACTTTCATAATCAATCCTCTCAAATCCATTCAAATCTTATCATCCATCCATTAATCCAAACAACCCTCTTATCTACACACAATCCACTCAAATTCCTTCAAATCCACACCCCCAACCAAACAAAGCCCTGAAGAAGAAGCGAGGGTTTATGCATTATAAAATTAATAATGTGGAAAACTTTTGATTGAGTTGCTCCTGTTCAAGCATATGCCCTTCAAATTGACATGGTTTCGCTTGGGTTGTGAACAAGCAAAAGAAGTTTAAGCAGCATGTCTTTGGCGCAGTGTTGAGAATATTTCTAATCACGTGAATCTCAAAGATCCATTTTTAAACTTCTTCGAGCAATCACTTATTTTCTCCTATCACATTTCTCTCAACTTGCTAGCCCACTAGTCTGTGCATACCAAAGTTGAGCATATATTGTCATAGAGTATGAAAACCGGATAATTAGCCACTGCATTGATTCATCGGATTTTAACTAATAACTGTAACTTCTCTCTTATTTTTTTTTAGTTTTAACTGAATTATTTTAAAATTTAAAATTTTGATAGGTTTAATTTCTCAGTTAATGTTTTTATTATATTATTAATTGAGTTTTCTAAAATGTGTATCTTTATGCCAGTTTTGCCCTTGAATAAAGGAAATTTCAGATATTCTTATTTTTAAGACTAAGTTAATTTTTTTTATATTTAAGGTTAAAATTGTTGTCCAAATACTTATTTAAGAACAAATTTGGTTATTTATTCTTAATATCTTTGCTTTTAAAAATAAAATTCACTAAAATGTATAACTTTTAGTAAATAGTTAGAGAAAAGTATTGATAAACTTTGAGCAGCAGTGAATGCTAACTAAATGTTTTGTAAATTTGAAGGATATACCTATGTTTAAGCTAAGTAATTTGTCTTCCTCAAGAAAAAAAAAAAGAGCACCTTTGATCTAATGTTTATTATAATATCATATATTGTGTCGTAAACAAATATTTACGGTATAGTCGCGCAAATTTCTTCGTTATTAGCGCGAAAAATTAACGTTTGAGTTCTTTTTTCGTGTTTTAGTTTTTCAAAAATTTTGATCTTATGATGATTTGGGTGCTTTCTCCCCTTTTTTTTTGTTCCTCACCTTTTTTTGCTTTTCTAGCCTTTGTCAGGTCTAAAAATCAGCGCAACCATCAAGCACATTAAAAACACTACCACTTTTGAGGGTAAGAGCGTTACAAGTTATTTCTGCAATTTTATTTTAAATTAAGTAGGCCATATCTTATTACATTTTTTTTTTCAGATTTTGCTTTGATACAAAAAGCTTTATAAGGTTTATATTTTCGCATTTTTTATTTTACAATCTTATATCTAAAAAAATATTAATTACTATATTAAAACAAAAATATATTTTAATTTTAAAATTATCTTCATATCACTTCAACATGTTTAATTTTACAATTGAAAAATATATTAAAATAGAAGTTCTTTTTGCAACATTCCGGTCTGATATTTATTTTTACCCGCTGCAGTGGAGATCTTCTGCATCCCCAAACTGGACACTTAGCTACATACAGTTCCTCTTCAAACTCAAACCGCTAAAACCCTAACACATTATACATCACACAAAAATGTATTCCTGCATTCCTCAGCACCTTTTTCTGCACTTTCACTTCGCTTCTTCCCCAAACACGAAGGTCACTTTCTCTCTCTCTCTCTCTCCCTCGTTCTTCTGATCATCGATGCATGTTCAGTCGTTGATCTTCATTGTATATTCGATTTTTCTAGCGTCGCTGAGAAAACACATTTTTCAATTAACCTCTTATGCAGGCGTTTAAGTCCTCCCTCTGCGATATGAGGATTCGTGCTGCTTCAACCACTGAGAATAACTTACCGGCGGCTCCAATTTTTCTCCCCGAAGGACCTTGGAACCAGGTCTCTTTCTAACCGCCGGAAGTTTTTTCTTAGGACGCCACATTGTTAAGATATTAATATTTTGTTATTGTAGCTTCAAGTGGAAAATAATTAACTCTGTTTTGTTTTTTAATATCTGAGTGTTTTCTTTTTGAGTATCTGTTCAGATTCCTGGTGGAGTTACTGCTGCGGAGGGGTTCAAAGCTGCGGGAATGTACGGAGGTTTACGTGCAAAGGGAGAAAAGCCCGATCTCGCGCTTGTCACGTGCGATGTTGATGCTGTGTCTGCAGGTTCGTTTGCTGATTTCAGAGATATGCTAATTTTGCTTTTGCTGTGAACTGAACCTGATCGAATTGAATTTCTTTCAGGCTCGTTTACTACAAACGTGGTTGCGGCTGCTCCCGTGTTGTACTGCAAAAAGACGTTAGCTATTTCCAATACTGTAAGAGACTTTTTTTTTTTTCTTTTCTGCTGTGTTACGTTGTTTTCTCAATAAGCAGTTTCATTGTCTATAATTATCAGTGGATAAATTTCACCATAAATACTTGTACAAGAGGGAAAAAAAAGTCAAAAAGATAAAGTTTCACTAATAAATTAAAATTTCCCTTTGCCCTTCAAATTTTTCAGAAGTTGTATAAGAGTTTCTACAAAAGTACAGTGATTTCTTTTTATTCTCTATTTCTGTATGTATGAATTAAAATTTCCCTTTGCACTTGAAAATTCTTCAGAAGTTATATAAGTGAGTTTCTACAAAAGCTAATACAGAAGTACAGTGATTTCTTTTATTCTCTATTTCTGTATCTATGAGTGGGTTTTTCTGTAAGGGAATGGGTGTTTGTGCATACTTCGGCTAAGATTCCTGCAGTGTGACGTGTTTGCATTGTTACGCTTTTGAAACATGACTTGATTCTTACCAATTGATCAGTTTTGCAACTTTGCAGGCTCGTGCCGTGTTGACTAATGCAGGTCAAGCAAATGCAGCTACGGTAGGTCGTCAAAACCTTTTTCTGTTGTTTGCATGTGGGTTGTATTAAATAAATAGTCTACTGAAGTGTTGTTACTTAAGGGAATTCATGAATGTTATTTAAAAATAGTGGTTGAAGCCTTTCATGTCTTCAGGGCAAAGAAGGTTACCAGGATGTGATAGAATGCGTGGAAAGCCTTGCTAAGGTATCCATCCTTTCATTGTGTTAAACTGATTTTGCTTACAGTGGTCCTTGGCCAAGGGGTTTTTTCTTAGTCTCTGCTGTAAATGTTCTTGATTGTAGCTGCTGAAAATAAAGCCAGAAGAAGTATTAGTTGAGTCGACTGGAGTAATTGGTCAACGAATAAAGAAGGTAAATGTAGATACTACATATTGCTTGTGTTTATTTGCAGTTTAAAAGTTTAAAAGTTTAAAAATTCAACGAATATTCTGGACAAGCCAGTTGAAAAGTTTTCATGTTATATACTTCTCGTTTTATTTGCAGGGAGCACTTTTAAACTCACTTCCCACACTAGTGAATTCACTGTCATCTTCAGTTGAGGGGTAATTCCTGTGTTTTTGTGATTTATTTTTTGTTTTAATTTATATATTTGACATACAATCATGAAAAGAAACTCACATTTTTTTCAGTGATCATTAAATGACTGTGTTCATGTAGTTTTCTTTTTGGTTTCCTTCTTTCACCATTTTGGTTTCTTATTCTCTGGAAAGTATATAGCTCTTATTAGCTTGCTTACAGGGCAGATTCTGCAGCAGTGGCAATCACCACAACAGATCTTGTTAGCAAGAGTGTGGCAATTGAGTCTTTGGTATTACTTGTTACTATTCTTGCTCACTTGTTTTAAATTGACACAACTAGTTCATATTTTATTTTAATTACTCATTTGGTCCATGTACAGACCCAATCTTTACATTCCAGTCTCTATGCTTACAAACTATTCATTTTAGTCTCTCCACATACATTTGTAACTAATTATTAACACATACACTTAATTTGTTTTAGTTCCCAAAACTTTGGACATTGAGGAAGTATATGTGTATAACTAAAATGAGTAAGTTTTGGTACAGAGATTAAAACATAAAATTATGCATGTGTAGGGACCAAATAAGTAATTAAACCTTGATTGTTTTATAAGCACGTATACATATATATTGATAAATACACACATTTGACATTAGCATGTATGGGTGTATTTAGTCCTAGGGATAAATCATAAAATTGCCTTGTTCAATTCACTTGGACGAGTTGTGGATATGTATAGGGTCAGCAGCTTTTAGCAGCCCGAAAGTTATAGGTTAATGGGAAAATGACTAACATTTTGACTGTTTTGGAGATTTCTGCATTGGTATGTATGATAGCTTACATAATTCTGAGTCTCTAGTTTCTAAGACAGAAACCTCAGCTCTTGTAGTTGGGAATTAATTTCATGAATCATGTCTGGTTAATTCCCAAATTCTATTTGCTAATTTGAAGATTGACAAAAAGCGCAATAATTCTAATTATTGTTGTGCGTTGGTTAGGTTGGAGGAACCAAGATCAGAGTTGGGGGAATGGCAAAAGGTTCTGGAATGATCCACCCAAATATGGCTACCATGCTCGGGGTATGTCTTATTTGATACTTCTTTCTTAATTGGAATATATAGATTATCCAGTTCATTCCTTGAACTATATCTACCCTAGGTAATAACAACTGATGCTTGGGTAAGCAATGCTGTTTGGAGAAAGATGGTGCAGGTTGCTGTAAGCCGAAGTTTCAACCAAATAACTGTATGTGTTTTTCTCACCTTTTCTGGATATAAAGAATTCAGTTAATTTATTTTCATTATTTTCCCTAAATTAAAATGCAAAAACAGTTGGCTATGTATGTAAAAAAATTATTCGCCAAATTTGATGTATTTCTCTTTTGCAAGGTGATACCATGTTATCTCCAAAGCTTTTGCCCCATTTTATAGATTGTAATTGTTTCTTATGTTTTTTGTTACATTGTTTTGCTACAGGTAGATGGAGATACTAGTACTAATGATACTGTCATTGCTTTGGCTAGTGGGTTGTCTGGGCTAGGTTGCATATCTTCTCTTGACAGTGATGAAGCTATTCAACTTCAGGCATGCCTAGATGCGGTAAAGTTGACCTTGTACAGTTTCATCACTATTTTTTCATTTAATATTTTTATTCTTTTCCTTTGAACAAGTTAATGTAGTCATGTACTTAACTTTTGCTGGAAGCTTTTCCTTTCTAGTAAAACTGGCAAATGAAGTACTATGACCATTGTGCTGGAGGTAGTCTCACACTCCATTTGGTGTTAGATATTCAATAATATGTATGGGGCAATGCATGCATAATCACTGTTCCTTTCTACTGTAAGTACTTTAGACTGAGAATATAAAAAAAGAGCTTAAGAGATTGATTATCTCTTAGCTGATCCTTGATATTTATAGAGGAAAATTACATCAGGAATACCAAGAGCTACAAGAAAAAACAGCTATGTCTAGGTAATTAATTAATGCTAATAAGCAAAAAAGCTTTTTAGGACAGACTACTCAACCTATCTAAACAAGTTAAGTTATATAGCCAAGATAAATTATCCTAACAAATAATAAAGTAGGTCCCTGCTCCCCTTCATTAAAGAAAAAGGCCTGCAAAAATGGGTGAATTTTCCTTTTTATGATCCTTTCTCTCCTGTAGATCTTGTTCCATGATTTACTTGAAGCATTTTATTTATTTTTCGAAAGTGATCTGTCAGCAAATTTGATGTTTTAAATTTTTTCCTTTTAGAACTTGTTCCATGATTTATGAAGCATGTAATTTATTCTTCTAAGTGATCTGTCAGCGAATGTGAAGTTTTGAATTTCTTGTTATTTCAGGTAATGCAAGGTCTTGCCAAATCAATAGCTTGGGATGGAGAGGGAGCAACATGCCTCATTGAGGTATGCTTTTTGTGTCAAGGATATTTGTGCAGCATTACTGTTGATTTAATGCTGCTGGGTTCTTTTACACATCCAGTATTAATTCTCCACATTTCTTGTGCTTGAATCTTGATTGAAAACATCTTTACCCTTTAAGAGAACTGGTGATACGTTTCTTCCCGCCCTCCTTGTTTCCAAAGAACCTCATAAAAAGGCAGGGTTTGACTAAGCTTTTTTCACGTTAGAGACCAATATGGAAGATGTTTCAACTTGTAAAGTTAATTACCACTTCTTGCATTGTGGATCTTTGAGACTGTTTGGATACTTCCAACTATCATAAAATGGATTTATCTACGAGACTATATTAGGATAGAGCCAATGAGAACAGGAATTAGAAAAGAGACCCTAAAATTGAAAAACAATCCCCCCGAGAGACAGCGGAGACATAAGATCTGTAGTTGAACGAAGAAGTAAGATTTGAGCAATTTATTGCAAAAAAAAATTGTAAAACAAAAAAATAGATGAGAGACGGCAGCATCCACTCTTGCAATAGGGAGGCTAACAAGAGAAACAGAGGCCCATTCTTTTTATATGTACATCTGCTATTGCTTTTTTTAATAAGATAAATAAGCGATGCTACTGATGTTACGCGTGGGCACTCAACTATTCCATCAACTCTTATTGTCTATTTTTCTGTATGATTTGGTAGCTGTGTTTTGATTTTGACGTAGTATCTTATTGAAAATGTGGACTTATCTTGCTTGATATTGTTATTTATCATCAATTCCATCTTATTTTGCAGGTCAGTGTAACTGGAGCAAACAGTGAAGCTGAAGCTGCAAAAGTTGCACGTTCAGTTGCATCATCTTCACTTGTAAAGGCATGATGGTTGAACTAAGGAATTCTTTTACCTTTTCAATCTGGCTAAGTATAATTTTCTAACATAAAGTTTCATCAGGCTGCTATATATGGTAGAGACCCCAATTGGGGTCGCATTGCTGCTGCAGCTGGTTACTCAGGGGTTTCATTCCATCAAGATTTACTTAGGGTGGAGCTGGGGGATATTTTATTAATGGATGGTGGTGAACCACAATTATTTGATCGGTAGGACTTTTTTTTTTTGGTTATTTTACTTACACTGACAAATTAGTAAAAAAAAAAGTGAACACTTTATCCACAACAAATTATCTTAGTAAATCCTTAACATGCCAAGACACCAACGATAACCTTTTTCCTCCAATACCAGTTAGTATATGTAAAATTTCTGATGCTGTGGAAGGGTATCACTTTTCTTGAACGTGAATCATCCAGTCAAATTGTTAATATGCTCACATAATAAAAGCTCAAGAATGAAAGATGAGTAGAATAACATTTTAGGTTCTCGTTTTTTTTCCATGAAACACTAGCATTTAGGATTGTGTGGCAAGAGATTGGTGTAAGAATTGAGTTTTGTCATTACCAGCTATTAGTTTGTTTTCCAGAAAGAAAAAAGTTTGTTTCATTCTTTTTGTCAAGATAATTTAATTTAATATTCAGTTTCAGTTGCTAAAATGATTCTTATAGATAAAAAGTTTCTGATCATGTAATTTATTCATCCATCCAACTAATAACTGATCATGAACATTTTTTAGATTTTTTTATATAAGAGATCTTCTTTGTCAATCTGCCCATGCTTGCATCTGTTTTCTTCATTATACAAATCTCTTAAAGCTTGTAATCGTGGCAGGCACGCGGCAAGTAGTTATCTCAGAAAAGCAGGGGAGACTCACGACACTGTGAGAATTCAGATATCAGTCGGTAAGTTATATCCCAAACGGTAAACTGATTGATATGGAATTAATACCCACATATATTATATTATATATATACTGATTGATATTCATTTCCTATTAACAGGCAATGGACCTGGACGTGGACAAGCATGGGGCTGCGATTTAAGCTATGATTACGTTAAAATAAATGCTGAGTACACAACATGACCAAATGAAAATCCTCACACTATAGTTAGTTATTATTTAAGATTTTTTTTAATATTGATTTCATTTAGAGATATTATTTTGAAATATACGGTATTAGCTTGGATCAAGTAAACCTTTTGTAGTTTTGACTGCTGACCTAATTGTTGAAAATAAAAGCCTAAATTTCTATAATTGAATTTCGAAAAACTTTTATTTTTAAAAATTTGGACATTATACAATTGATGCAGCCGTTGCAAAAAAATACATCGTCACTTCCTTTAAAATATATTCTAGAAGAACTTTTTTAGATGACTCAAGTCGGAGAGTTCCCAGCAGTCTGCTCTATGGCAAATGTTTCTGCGCCTCGTTTGTTCATCACATTGATTTCACTGGATAACTAGAATTGAATACCAAAATGTCTGAGGCATCTGTTCAGTCAGGAATTAGCTGACATTATGTGCCTAATGGAACCATGGGGCCACTGAAAAGAAAAGCAAGGTATGCCGATAATATCTGCCGTGTAAAGATCCTTCCAGCAATGCTACCTAGAAGCCTAATTAGTTCAAAAAAGGATATGCATCGTAATTATTCTGCTTGGCAGGTACATTGCAAGCTCCAACAGCCTTGGTCAATCTATTTCATCATACAACAAAACACAAAATTATCTATCTATTTATGCAGGCCCGATACATGATACAATAGATCGTGTTACAGCGCTTCTCCAATAGGCCAGTGAACCTTTGTAACTGTTGCTTTTAAGTAGCTAGTTGCACAGTAGGAATCATGGTTAGCAACTTTAAGATCTAGTTCAGTGCAAGATTCAAACTCTTCGTCACCAGAATGCAGCCACCTGTATCGATACTGTTTATCTTTGCTGCTGCTTCTTCTAGAGTAACTGATTACCTTCTGGCTCCTCTTTCCATTTTTCTTTTCACTCTTCCTGATCCTGGGTTTCTGTTGTTTCTTGTTTTTAACAGTATGTGATGACAATGTAGGTAGCGGATCATACACATCAGGGGCCCATTTCACAGTCAATTTAGTTTGAGATGCCCCCTCTTTCTCGCGGCTACCCTTCATGGCAGATACAAGTTTTGGAGGAGCCTGTGGTGTATAGCACACAAAAAATGGAAATCATTAAGGAAAAAAAAGTGCTTACAAGAATAGGTGCCAATAATATATATGCCTAAGACCCATGCTGCAGCGTCACTCTATCCCACAAGTCAAAATGTACATCCGCTAATTATGCAACAAGTTTCCATTCTAAATGCTCCGACTCACTCTCAATATATCAACCTATAAACTACACCTACCAACGATTTCCCCCCAAATAAAAACATCTAAACTTTGTAAACAAAGAAGCCCCAAACCCTAGCCCAAAATCTTAAGCACGGAGAACAACTCTGTTCAACCACCCTCCTATTTTGGGTTGGAAATCTTAGATAAACTACAGGATGCAACGTACTAAGCAGCCACAACGTTCTAGCCTACAATTGCAACGAAAAAGAAAGAAAATCATAAAAGAGATGACAGGTATTTACTTATAGTAATTACACAATTTGCAAAGTGCTAAATAACTAAAAATGTTTGCATTGATCCACAACATATAATACACCAATAAACTGAGGACATAATCAGAACATGCAAAACAACAATTCAGTTAAACATCACTACTCTTGAAGTGAAGATAAGTCAAATAGCCCATTCCGCTAATAAATTTATGCGTTTCCTCATTTGCTGACAATCTTTACCACAGAAACCGGAACAAATCCTTTTGTTTCATTGAATAAAAATACATGCAGAAATTAAAACATTAAGAACTTACTTCCAAAGATACCGAGCACGAGTACTTTTGACGAGGAGATTGCTTAGGGAGTAATTTATCTGCCTCCTCATCAGAAGAGCTTGAAGGCAGAATCATGTCAGGGTAAGGAAACGTTGAACACTCTTTCAAGCACTTAATCTCTAATTTGGTTTCTTGCGGTTCAAAATCTCGGCCCAAATTCTCCTCCACATAAAAATTATCAAAAATACGATCCACCTCGGATGCATGTTCCGACTTTTGAGCATCTTGTATATGCAGGGACTCAATAAAGGTACCTTCAAGCTTACTTATGATATAGTCATGCACAACACTAACAGTAGCAGGCGTTCCCATCAATTGAATTAGGCACTACAAGCAACAACCAGACAAAAAGAAATGATGAAAAAAAAAGCACCACCAATAATCTACATACAAAAGCATTAACAAGTAAACCATTCCAAACACACTGCGTTGGTAGTTCTCACGAGTGCCTAGAAATCAAAGAGCTAAAAAAAGGATTAATCAAAATATCATGGCGGAAATATTAGCTGTAACAATGAAGTAGCAACAATAGAACAAGGAAAGACTTCCAGATAAATCTAGCAGTCCCACAGGTGATGTTTTCAGCTTATGATGGTATCATGAATAATTCAGAAATAGTAGTGAAATTATCATTAAAATATGAAATATGTTAACAATAAGAAGTTTCTATATTTGCATCAATATAATCGGCTCAAAACTTTGTTACTATAAACATAGCCGGAGACTTCCAGTTTAAAATTTAAACAACTATTTAAATGTAGTAAAAATGAAGCCACAGTAAGTTGATAATGATTTATATTATATTATATAGATATTTTTAAAATGAGCATACATACATGAGACAATCTGAAAACAAAAGCAAATATGAGGCGACCATTTTCATATGCTATAAACAAACATGCCTTCACTTCACGGATGCATAGGTATCAGCAAGTTTTCATGAAATTCAAAATCATATACCTAAATTCCCTGCTACAGCTGCAAAATTTTCACGGTCTTTGAGGTCAAGTCAACGGCAAGGGAAACAACGGTCAACGGTCAAAAACGCCTCGATCCCCGATTTCGTGAAGGAACGATCGAGGAAGACAAAATCAGAAAGGAAGAAAAACAGAAGATAGAGAAGGTAGGAAGAAAGACTGGTGATGTTAACTAAGACTACAACGCCGATCACTTTTTTCAAGAGGTTTGAGACGACAAGGGGAGGATCCAGCTTGGAACATGGCCAAGGAAGGAACGAAATGGCGTAGAAGGACTGCAGAGGGAAGAGAAGCCATCGTGGAAACCCTAATTCTTACACCGAAATCCGTAAGGCTCTGTGCGATTTCAACTGCAAGAACATTCGATTAGAGATGGATGCAGAGAATAAGATAAGGAGAGAATTCGAAAGCTTAAAATGAAACAAAGGATGCTTGTAAGAGAGGTAATTTTCAGGTATGTAATTGCTAATTGTTAAGAGATAATGATTGTAGATCTTGGTAATGTAGAGGAAAAGGTGTAAAAATAAAATGACTTTTGCAGGAAGATGAGAAGCTGTATTTATAGTTGGTGCTAGTTGGAGGGAATGGGAAAGGTCCTCTCCTGGATTAGTCAGAACAAAGCTAGACCTACACGTTTCACTTTTTTTTTTAGACCGATTACCCTGTCAAACCCCAATTTTGACTCTGCTAGAGATAACCTTTTTATTTATTTCACTTTCTCTTTTTCATCAATACTATGTGCATAACCATAGAAAAATAAAATTATTTTTTATTTATTATAAAAATATATAATCAATAAATACCAAATTATTTTTTATTTATTATAAAAATATATAATCAATAAATACTAATATGGTAATGTGAATTGTCATTTTTTCCTGGTCCATTAACCAAACAAAAAACATTTTCCAGCCTTAAAATTATTGTGATTCACTTTTCCCTCAAACCTAATAGGAAACTGTTTTGATTATTTTACTTCTACTCTGGTAAATCTTATTGTATAGTTGGTACCATGTTAAGACCAATGATGGTGAGCTACACTACAAAAAAGTGATCATTTGATTCTAGTTTATAGTGAAAAAAATTATCTAATTAGGTCTTGCCAACAAACTAATATCACTACCACAAATCCAAACCTTTTTGTAAACCGAAGAAATCAAGAAACAAATATAATCCAAAAGATAAAAACATCATCAGAAAAATCTTTAGTGTACAGTACCTCCATACTATTACAGCAGGAGACAGAGACCCGTCGCCACAATCCCCAACAAATAATAATAAATTAACTTAGGAAATATATATAAATTTAAAGATTTAAGGTGACAATAGCTAAAAAAGTGCTAGCAATACCCGTGAACGGTGGTTCATCATATCCGACCAGGAAAACCGCCAACTCGCCGAATAGAATGAAATCTTAACCTAATCACTTCGTCACAATAAAAACAAATTGAATAAAATGCATGCACAAGAACTTAATTATTCAGAGTGAAACTTCCATTAAAAACAGTTCAGATCATTACATCTACACACTAAAAAGCAAAAAAAAAAAAAAAATGATCCACATGAAACCCTAGATCTGCAACACAGCCAGCTTAAAAAACCTAATTCAAGAACTGGTAAACTTGGTAACAGCCTTGGTGCCTTCAGAGACTGCATGTTTGGCCAATTCACCAGGGAGCACAAGGCGCACAGCAGTCTGGATCTCCCTTGAGGTGATGGTAGGCTTCTTGTTGTAGCGCGCCAAACGAGAAGCTTCCTGTGCGAGCTTCTCAAAGATGTCATTGATGAAACTGTTCATGATTCCCATGGCCTTGCTGGAAATGCCGATGTCAGGATGCACCTGCTTGAGGACCTTGAAGATGTAGATCTTGTAGGTCTCCACACTCTTCTTCACGCGCTTCTTCTTCTTGTCGCTACCGCCCTCCTTCGAGATCTTCTTCTCAGCCTTTGGCTTCTTCTCTGCCGGAGCCTTCTCCGCCGGCTTCTTCTCAGCAGGCTTCTTCTCAGCCTTTGCGGGCGCCATCGGAGAGATGATAAACACGAAAAGTTGTTGAGATTTCGTGGGTGATAGAGGGTGAGCGAATTGTGATGCGATGAGTGAGGGGAAGGAAGAGTGGGAAGTATATATAGGGAAAAGAAATGGGTCCTTATAGGAGGAAAGGATTTCGCACGGATCAGTGACGTGTCCCGTTAGATGTTTGCTTTCAGTTTGATTAGTTAACGGCTGAGATAGATTCTATGTATAGTTTGGCTTGAGGAATTCGGTTTGGGTTCTACTACTCGGTAGGAGTTCAAATTAGGGCTCCCTATTCATATTTTTGTTTTTGGGTTCGGGATATGAAGGCCCACCCGAATAAAGCCCAGTTACAAAACACAAAACAATAGTATAGGTTTAATTTATTTTTATTTAATTTTTTTATGGAGATTTAAAAGAATAAGTTATTAGTTTGTGAAAAACTTGAGCAAAAATGTGCAATGCATACATATTTCAACATCATTAAACCGTGAAATTAAATTAAAATTTTATTTAACAATTCAAACAACTATAAGTATTATTTTAAATTGACTTCAATAGTGCAATAAAATTTATACATGGTTTCAAATTTTTATATAGATATAGATATAGCTACACACATGTGATGAAAACTCATTGCAACCTTCTAAGTATATACAAGAGTAAAAAAGCTTTAAACCCTCTTGTGGTGAGTTAAGAGATTCTAGTTAACTAAAATGCATGAACTTTCATAATTTTCTTATATTTGTATGTATTTAATTTCTATGAAAAACAACAACTTTACACTGATAAGTTATTAGAATTAATGTATTAATTAATTTCAAATTAACTATTAAATATCAACATAAAGTTGCAGTTATAATGAATTGAGCAAGTCAAATACTTTAAAAACAGATATAATGAATTGAGCAAGTCAAAATACTTTAAAAACACGGTCCATGAAAGTTTAAAACAAAAAAACAAAGTTTCATAACAGTGTCAAAAAGAAACCTAAACAACCCAAGAAAACAATAAACATAAGAATGTCATGCACTTTTATTCTAGCATATAAACTTAAAAGTAATTAAAGAGATTTATAATTTTATTCAGTCATTTATTTTAGTGATATTGTCTTTTTCTTTTATTGTTGTCCAATATAAATGAAATTTAATTATAAATCAACAATTAAATAATATAAGTTCCATATATGTATGAGTATACAACTATTTTATAATCACAAATATTTAAAAAAAATTGTAATATACAAATAAAGGCTGAAAAATTACAATACATAAATTTATACAAGTATTTGTGTAAATTTACTAGGTAAAGTTAAAAAATTTAAAATTTTCTTACAAAATAATATTATTATAATACACAAGTTATTTCATTGTTCAAAAAAGTTATTGTCAATCACTATTATTGACTGAATTAAGAACCAAAGAATTTTTATTTATCATTAATTTTATTATATAATTTTATAAGTATGAAGTATTTACAGATCTATTTTTTTTAATTAATATTCTTTACTTCTTTATTTTTCACTTGAAAAAACTTTTAAAAAATAATTATAATGTTGTTTGATTTAAAAAAAAATGTATTGATCGAATACGTAAAAAGTGGGACAATTATGTTTCATGAAGATATTTTGTCATATATGTTTAAGAACCAATTTAACATTAATTTTTTAAAAAGGTTTCTAACATTATATTATAAAATTCAAGAACCGATTTATACTTTTTATTTACCTATGCAGGGACAACAAAAATTTATCATTCATTCCATGACTAAAATTTGGTTACTTTACGTCATAGATAAAAAGTACTATTTATCCAAACAAAAATTTTATAAAATATATATGCAACTATAAAATTATTTAGATCTTTGTAATTATGTTATATGTGGTTACATATTTTATATACATATTCATCGACTTCTACTTACATAAAATAAAATATTAAAATGTAGTAATAAAATAAAATATAAATTGCAATCATAATTAGTATATGTTGATATACTTATTATAAAATATATCACTATTTATTGTTTAGAGACCAATATTTAGCTACCAAATGAAATGGTTACTAATTGTAAACAAAATAATTACCAAATTAGATTTTGGTTGCTAAATAACTACAAAATAGAAGTAATGATTGAATTTAGTAACCAATTAAGTCAAATAATTTATATCTAACATTAGCTACCAAGGTTTTAGTTACCTATGTCATTAAATTCTAAAATAGTCTCTAATTTAATTAGATACCAATTTAGAATCTAATCGCATAGGTCACTAAAACTTTGGTATCTAATGTTAGATACCAATTATTTGACTTAATTGGTCACTAAATTTAATCATTACTCCTATTTTGTAGTTATTTAGCAACCAAAATTTAATTTGGTGACTATTTTGGTCACAATTAGTAATCATTTCATTTGGTGACTAAATATTGGTTTCTAAATAGCTTTTTTCTTATAGTGTATATAATCTTGTTTGGTAAAAAATGTAAGCAACTTTACCAAGAACAAAAAATACTTACCTATCGGCACCAATTTATATTATTCATGATATACAATTATTATTAATTTAAAGTTTGTTATTGTCTTATATAAAGTTACAAGGAAACTACTGAGAATTATAAAGAAGGATAAAACTTTCCAATTGAATTATATATATATATATATATATATATATTTAAGAATGAATTTTAAGTAATCCAACTCAAGAATGAATCAAGGTTCTCTAATAAGAAACAATTATGACAAATAATAATATGAAAAAATAAGTTATACTCTCTTTAATCAAAACATGTATTTATATGTCTTTAAAACTTTAAAAATACCTATAAATATGATAAATTGACAAGAAAATATGGATGATATTCTTTCTAAACCTTACCTACTTTGTCATGTTTACCAAGCCTGATTTAAAAATAAACTATAAAAATGATGGTTGGCAATATTATTATATGATAAGGAATAACAACATGTAATCTTCATAATGGTTAATTAATAACTACTGAATTACAGTTAGTCACAATATATAACTTTTATGTTAGTTTAACAACAATTATTAAGTTCAGTTCATTTAGACACTCTTAAAAGAATTCTATTACTATAAAACTTTGATTACACCTAAGAAAAATCTTAATTTTCTTATCATGCTTATACTGAATTGTTTTGCATATACTCTAAAACTTCTTATATAAATATTTGTTGGTAGCATCAAATATAATATTATTATAAGAAAAAATTAAAGAAAAGGTATTGACGGATTTATATTTATCAGTGAAATATATTATTGATGAATTTTAACAACGAAAAATTTACTGTTATTTTACCTATACATAAACTATGTTGATAATTAATGACATATTTACTGATAAAAAAATTAATCGTCAAATCTGTAAATTGATCATCAATCTATTAGTAATTTTACTGTCAATTTAACAACATATTTAATTTGTCGGTAAATTGTTGGTCAATCAATTGATAAATCATAATAATAATAATAATTGTAATAATATTAATAATAATAATTGTAATTATAATAATAATATTATAGTAATACTAAAAATAATAACATTAAAAGTAAAAACAATAATAATAATAATAATACTAACAATAATATTAATAATAATTATAATAATGATATATAACAATATTAATAATAATAATAACAACAATAAAAAAATTATAATAATAATAATTATTGTAATAATAATAATAATAATCACACTTTAATAATAATAATAATATGACAATCAAGCTTCTTTTATCTATGTAATGATTATAAATTTTATCCACGATTTGTTAGTAATCTTTAATAATAATGTTAAAAATAATATTTGATAATTCTATTGTATCAACAACATAAAATAGTATAAGCACTCATAGAAACTTCGAAAAACTTGTTTTCGAAAACATTATTAAAAAAATAGCATTCTTAAACATAGAAGGTTGTTTGATACATACTTTCTTTAGATTGTTTTATACATTCTTAAAAACATTATTATATAATTTTTTTTCGAGATGGCATTTGTAGTACAACTTCACCTTCTATACATACGCAAACGTTGAATTTTCCAAGTTTTTAAACACTCATATAAAGTTATTTTACGATCTCCATGGTGCTGGTAGACTTGATCTCCATGGTGCTGGTAGACTTGTTAGGATATTTATCAATGTGCTCATAGTTTTTACGAATCTTACTTAGAGAATTATGTGATAATAATGATCGTGATGATAATGATTTAAGACTAACTTGATGATTTTATCTTTTCAATGTTAAGCAACTTATGTCGTTTAGCATATATGTTAAAAGGTGTTGGAGGGTCACAGAAAGAAAATGCTAATTTGACACCACTATTCATTTATACTCTTATTTGACACTGTATTTTATTAATAAAATATCATATATAAATAAAATAATAATATATATTAGTGTTAAATGGTGTCAAAGATGAATAGTGGTGTCAAAATATCACCGCCCATCACATAAAGAGAAGTGAGAAATGATAGTTTAAAGTTGTTGAAGATGAGAAAAAAAAAAAGAGAAAACATCACAATGAAAAAAATATATAATAGTCATTTACACTTGCATTCGTATATTAATTTAAAGATTGATAATAGTAGTCCGTGAGGAAGGTTTTGAGACAATACTCCATCTCACCTTTACCATAAGATACCTATTTTTTCATTTATTTTATTTTTCCAAAATTACTTTATTTGGAAAACCATACTTATAAATGGACCTGATAGATACTTTATGGTATCTCTTACTTGTTTTTATATTGAATATAAGGCTCCCGCAATATCTTAAATTTAAGACTTAAATGTTATACCAAATATTCATTCTTCGTTAGAAGATACTAACGTGTTATGGTAAAAGATATTAAATTAAAGACCTAAATATTATATAAAAGGATGAGTTTAAAATAAAATATTTAATTATAACTGTTAAGTTAGTTTTTTAATTTGAAAATTAAATAAAAATATAAATAAAGTATAGTTTTATATTATTTTATTGTTGAAAAAACCTTGTAAGAGATATAAAAAAGTACAGTATATTATAATTCAAGAAATTAATATCTTATTAAATATGACTGAACTTTGTATAGACTGAGATGAGAGTGGAAAAAGAAAGAAGGAGAAGAGTGTAAAATTTAAGGTTTGTTGTATTGATTAAAAGATGATGAAAATTGAAAATAAAATAGTAATAGGTTTGTTATAAATTTGATTGATGTGATAGAAAAAACAAATTAATTAGATAATATAATAAAATACAAAAACATTATTCATTTAATTTTAATATTAACTAGTATGAATTAAAATTGTAATATTATTAAGTATAGAATAATTAATTTATAAATAGTGGGAGACATATATAATTTCTTTGTTAATTTAAAAATCATCATAGATACGTATGATTTTAGTGTTGTGTTTTTATTTTTATTTTGTCTTCATTGCATGTATATTGGTGTACAACATAATAAATGTCACACCAATCTTATTTCTTTTGAACACCTATTAATCCTTCTTGACATTTATTATCTTTGATTTACAAAAATACCAATCTTATTTCTTTTGAACACCTATTAATCCTTCTTGACATTTATTATCTTTGATTTACAAAAATATAAATAGATCTATCAACATATTCATTAAGTTTTATTGTTGTACCATCAAGGTATGTATTTGACCGAAACATAATGCATATAATGCATTAGTATGATTTGACTTCTATAAATATAATGGGAACAGACTAAGACAAGATACAAAAATATAATCCTTAAAATTGTCATTCCGACATTCATATACTGATTTTGGCACCGGAATACCTTTTAGAGGTATTCTCCCACACTCATTAGAAATGGAAGAGTGAAATAGAGACTGAAGACTATTATACTTAAGAACAATTGTATTTATTATATAAGACACTAATCTAAATACATTAAAGAAAAAAAATTGAGAGAGATTAAGTGTTTCAGACTTAATTGCATTTATATTGGTATACAACGCTAAATACAATAAATGTCACCCTAATTTCTTCATATCACTAATCCTTCTTAAACATTTTTTGCATACAAAAATTTAAATATTTATATACCTATTTATAGATATTTATTGTATTTATTACTATGTACACAAATCTAAATGTAATAAAGTTGGAAGAAATAAGAGGAAAATTAAAAGTTTATGAAGTGATTCACACAATAATACATAATATTGAGATGTGTTTGCTTCTCAAGTTTTCTTTCTTATATAAGTAAAATCATGTCCAGTTGACACGGTTTATTCATATCAAGGCATCAAGATCCTATTGAAGTCACATACTTTGCTTATTTTAGAAATTAAAAGTTTTGAGTTTGTCAACACCCGATTTTGTCCGGGTAATCTTTTAAATTAAAACATAATAATAAAAATAAAATAAATAAAAATCAATAATAACATAAAAATATATTTATCAATTTAAGTATTCTTGAAATAACAATAATGATAAAAATTAAATAAAATTTGAACTTTTCCATTAAAATAAAAAAGGAGACTCAAAAAGAAAAGGTGGTGATTTTACAAAATAAAGTAAAATAAAATAAATTAATAGTAATAAAAAACGAAAATAAAAAATAAAATAAAATAATATCTAAATTAAAACAACAAAATTTGAATATTAAAAAATATATAAAATAAATAATAATAAAAACAAATAACTGCTCCTAAACTTGATTTGCAAGTTTTAAAAAATAAATAAATAAATAATAAAAAGAATAAGTCAATAGGTAGTAACGACCCATGTTCTCACCCCTTAATTCCACGTACTGTTTTTTTTTAATAAATAAATAAATATTGTAAATAATAATTTTTTAAACCACTCAGATAACAACCCATGTTCTCCACTTAATTAAAAAATAAATTAATAATAAAAAATAGATTTTTACCTTTGAAAAATGTTTTTGGACTCATTACTGACTAGGTTCATTCTAATATTAATTTTAAAAAAAAAATGTTTAAAAGAAATAATAATATAGAGAGGGAGTCAAAGATTTTGTTAACTGCTCTGAACTACTTAGAAAGAAAAATAAATAAAAAAACAATAATAACCACTGATATTTTAAAATGAGAACACGTACACTTAAGAAAAAAAAAGAAGACACAGGAAAAAAGGAGAGGGGGTTCACTCAAGAGAAGAGAAAACATTGAGAAGAGAGAAACAAAGAAAGCACGAAGAAAAAAAGCAACTTCAGGTACGTTTTTCTTTTATTTTTGAATTTCATGTGTTCATGGCATAACATCATAAAAATCCACAAATTGCACCAAAATGCATCTCTATGAACACGCCAAAAACCATCTTGCATACACTCACTATACAGCCACCGTCCCGCATCTCCACAACTAGCTGCCACCCTCACCTTCCTCTCCCTCGTTACCCTCTCCACTCAACCCCCAACCTTCTTCTTCCTTGCCTCACTACCATCAAATGCCATCCTCTCCCTCACGTCACCCTCTTCCTAAGCTGCCGCCGGTGTAACCGTGGCCGGGAGGCATCTCTGACACCTCCAAGCTCCTCCAACAATGACTCTGCTATACCACCGTGACCTAACAGCAGTCTCTAGCGCCGTTCCCGTCGTCGACGGCGCTTCATCCTCAACCCTAACCTCCAGGAACCCTGACGAGACGCCATGAGCCCCCACGCACCTCCGTTAAGCACCGCGAACCCCCAACCTTCTTCTTCCTTGCCTCACCACCTTCACCATTCTCGGCCACCATCATGCATCTTCACGTAACGCGCCAATGTCGCCTTCCTTCCCTTTCCCATAACCATCCAAAACCACCCTTGCCATGCCTTCCTTCCCTATGC